>TARA_R110002050_G_scaffold273113_1_pt1 | contig 143534 bp, 98 predicted proteins | sample TARA_R110002050 | Tara Oceans TARA_R110002050 (sample SAMEA4396988) | marine metagenome | biome: Polar Biome; feature: [DCM] deep chlorophyll maximum layer (ENVO:01000326); material: water (ENVO:00002006), including particulate matter (ENVO:01000060) such as... | depth 25 m
TATAATATAGATATGTTACTTTAATATTTCTCTACTACTTATAAGGGGGGGGCTTTATATATTACTTTGGAAGTAACTATTCTTGTTTTTACTAACCAAACTTTGATGCTATGCCCGCGTTTGGCTTTGAACGGCTTATTTGAACTCTTGACAACAACTTGTTGTTGTTGTTGTTGTTGGCAAAGTGAGTAGTAAAAGCCCAACCCATAGGGAAACACCCAAATTACTTGAAATTATAACTATATATATTGTATGGGGTTGTTTATAAAAAGAAATTCCAAACAATACCGAAACGTATTGTAAAATCGCGATACGGATTATTAGGTGCGGAATAATAATCGTACCCTGTAAAGGCTGAATTAAAATGTTCGGCTTTAAAAAAGATTCTTGTTTGACGAATTTTTGCATTTACAAAAAAATCTAAACGCGGGAATTCTCCAAATTCTTGTTCGGTCTGTACGTAGAATTCTGCTAAAACCGGATCGTAAGCATTCATATTATACTTTGTAAAGTAATTTAAAGTAACGCCTGTTTGCAGATACATGGCTTTTTTAAATAAATGACTTGCAAAATATAAAGTATTACGAGTAGTTAGTTCGGGTGCATTTAATGTGCTATCGGCATCTTTTACATTTTGATATAAAACAGTATTGTTTAATGCAAATTTACCAACCCTAATTTCTTTCTCTAACTTTACTCTTAAGTAATTTATGGTGCCACTATTTTGAAATGGTTTTACTCGACTTGTAGTTTCATCTTTTTTAAAATATGCATAGTCGTTTATTGTCGTATAATCTACAGATATATTTGCTATTTTTTTTGATTTTAATTGAAATGCTATTTGCTCGGTCTCGGTATTATTAAAGCCTGTTTGCCAATTATAATTGATATAATTACTTTGATATAATAAGAAATTATAATTTGGTGCTTTTGAGCTATGACTTATTGAGGCGATTGCTGTTATATCTTCATTTAGCTTAAAAGTGGCATTTGCTTTAAGGAAATTACCATCAAAATCTCCAGACACGTTTACTCCAGCTTCTCCTTGTAAATCGAAACCTTTATATTGTTTATGATATTTACCTCCTGCTGAATATATATTTCCTTTTAATCTATTTGTAATATTGACTCCATTTAAACCCACCAATTTATTATAACCATAATTATAGTTATTAGCACTTATATTGAATTGCAAGTCGCCTACTATATTATTACTATAATTTAAGTTTACTTGATTGTAGAAGTTTTCTAATGTAACGCGCTCTTGCAACTTAGATGATTTGAAAGCATCTCCAAAAAAATCGGTTTGAGCTGTTGATTGGTCATATTGGTAATACTTATCTTCAAAAGACATAATATGCCCAATACTTAATTTGTTTTTAGAAAGTGAATCTTTCTTTTTTATTATTTTATAATTATGATCTAAATGAAAACGCTTACCTCGCAACATACTTTCGGCATTTTGGAAATTCACTTCTAAAATAGATCGGTCTAAAAACTCCTCCTCTCCTGTTTCAAAATATTCAATATTCTCATCTTGCAGCCCTCCATTTTCCTGATTCATTATATCTTGAGTGACTATATGTGCTCTAACATTGTAACGCTTATTTTTTGTTTGATAATTAGTTGTAAACCTAAAATTACCAGTACTTGCTAAAATATTTTGGTATTTACCCAAAGAACGCAAACCTTTATAGGCTATTGAAAAATTGAATTGAGGAGACGTATTTACTGTAAAAAACGAGTCGGCCAATTGTCCTTGCTCAAAAGCTGTTTTAAAGAATAGCTCTGTTAAAGGCGTTGGCACCCGATAATAATTAATGTCTTCAATTTCCATATAATTAAAATGCTTAGCTCTGGCACCAAAACTTGGCATTAAACTAGTATTTTTAAAATTATATGTTAAACGATTATAGGTTTGCCCCAAATTTGAAAAAGGCATTAAACCAAAATTATCTTTTCGTAAGTAATTAAACTTATATTCTTTCTGAATACTTAAAGTAGTATCTACATACGTTGTATCATTTGTATGTGAAATAATTAAGTAATCTTCAATTTTAGCTAGTTTCTCACCTGACCCGTTAACGGAATCTTTCCCCTTACTTAACCCTAACTCTTTACTTAATCGGCTAGTTTTTTTTTGTTTTTTAACTTGTGCCATACTAGGCAAAGTAATTCCCATTAAAAAAAAGATTAAAACTAATTTATTCATAGATGTATATTTCCGCAACAAAAGTAATTATTTGAACGTAAACTGTGTGTAAATATTTTAAATAAAGAAAGTCAACTTATTAAGCAGGTTTTCTTTTATATAATATTAATTATCATAATTTAAACCACAAATTGAACTATTCACTTTGAATTAGTTCCTCTCAAACTTAATAATACAAAGCATTAATAAACATAAAAGTGATTAATTATTACTTTACTAACTTGTATTTATATGAAAAATTATTATTCACATTATAGTTACACTATGAAATTATAAAATTGATAGTATTTTAGCAGCATGTTATTAAAAAACTATTCCAACTACCTTTTAGAGTGTGGTACAGACGAAGCTGGACGAGGTTGTCTTGCTGGTCCTGTTACTGCTGCTGCAGTTATTCTTCCTGAAGATTTTAATAATTCTATATTAAATGACTCTAAACAACTTAGTGAAAAGAAAAGAGACGCTTTAAAACCTATTATTGAAAATGAAGCAATAACTTTTGGTGTAGCTCATGTATTTCAAGAAGAAATTGACAGCATTAACATATTAAATGCTTCAATTTTGGCTATGCATAAATCTATTAAACAACTAACATCACAACCAGAATTTATAATTGTTGATGGCAATAAATTTAAACCTTATAATGATGTTAAATTTGAAACGATAATTAAAGGTGATGGTAAATATTTAAGTATTGCGGCGGCATCTGTATTAGCAAAAACGTATCGTGATATTTATATGACCATGATTCATGAAGAATATCCCATGTATAATTGGAAACAAAACAAAGGCTACCCAACAAAAGAACACCGAGAAGCTATAAGAAAACATGGTATAACAAAATACCATAGAAAATCGTTTAGATTATTACCCGAACAAATAAAACTAGCTATTTAGATTCGCTTATTTTAGATAGAACTCATTTAATCTTTTTGGATTGAAGCGAAAATTAGTAGGTTTGTATAAATTAATTTGTTTCATGAGATTTTTTTATTATGTCCTCTTACTTCTTATTATTTTTAGTTGCTCTAATACCTCTTCTAAGAAATCTAACCTTATCGATTTTGTTCCAAAAAAAACATCATTAATTATAAAAACCTCAAATTTAGAAAGTTTAAAAATCAGTTTAAATAATAATGATTTTTTACAAAGACTATCTAAGTCTGCATCATACCAAAATTTAGAAAAAAAACTAGACGGATTATCTCATTTAAAACCTGAAAGCACTATTTTAATTTGCCTTTCTGAAGATAACAATGATAGCCTACAATATACTATCATCACAAAACACCACGACCTTTTATTTAAAACAGATTCACTTAAAAATTATAAAGAAGAATCTCTTATTTACAAAAATAAAACGATTACAAAATCAACTTTAAACAACAATACATTTTATAGCACCCTTATAGATAGCACGTTTTTTGCATCATCATCTAAAGCGATTATAGATGACGTTTTCAACAAAAAAAATACAGATTCTGATTTAGAAAAAATATATACTACCTCGAGTAACGACAAAACAACGTCTATTATAATTAAACCTAACAATCCTTTTATAAAATCCTTTTTTGTAAATGATTCATTAAACTTAAACACCTTTACAAATTACATCGCGGTTGATGCAGACATTAATCAAGACGACATCTTAATTAATGGTATTACAAAAACTTCAGACTCTACTAAAAGCTTCATTAATGTTTTTAAGGGCACCATTCCTCAGGAAAATTTAATTCAACATATAACACCTTCAAATAGCGATGGCTTTATGAGTTTTACGTTTGATAATTTAAAAACTTTTGAAACTAATTTAGCTAAATTCAACCATGTAGATTCTATAATAAACACAACCTCTCTTTTTGATAATATAGTAGAAGTTGGTATTATTTATGAAGGTAAAAACAAAGCTATAGTATTAAACTCTTTAGACGTTATTGCTACTAAAGATGCTTTACTAAGCGAACAAAACAACATAGACACTTACCGACAAATTGATATTTACTCATTTAGCAAGCCAGATTTATTTTCAAATTCATTTTTTCCGTTAATTACGTTTAAAAACGCCAATACATACTGTGTGCTAGACACCTTTTTTGTGTTTGCTGAAAGCACAGAAATGCTTCAAAATATTATTGCTAATTATCAAAATAAAACCACACTAAGCGAACAAAGCTATTTTAAAGACATAAAAGAACAATTAACCGATGCATCTTCTTTAATCTTAGTAGTTAATCCTTCAAATTTAAAAGATCTTCTAGAGAAAAACGGATTAAACGCTATTAGCGAATTAGACAAATACAACACGTCTGCAATACAATTTATATACGACACTAATTTTGCGCATGTAAATGGTATTATAAAAAAGAGTAAAACTAAAGCACTATTAAATTCTGTTTCAGAAGAACTGAATATTAAATTAGAAAACGAGATACTTAATACGCCACAATTTGTAACCAATCATATTACTAAACAAAAGGAAATTGTAGTTCAAGATATAACCAACAATTTATATTTAATCTCTAACACAGGAAAAATTCTTTGGAAAAAACAACTACAAGGATCTGTTTTAGGAACTATTAACCAAATTGATATTTACAAAAACGGAAGGTTACAATTAGCTTTCGCCACACCAAACAGAGTTTATGTTTTAGATAGAAATGGTAACGATGTATCACCTTTTCCAGCTAAATTTAACGATAACATTACACAACCGTTATCTGTTTTTGATTATGATAAAAACAAAAAATATAGATTATTAGTTACCCAAGGCAAACACACTTTAATGTATGATGTTAATGCTAAACCTGTAAAAGGTTTTACGTTCAAAGCTGCAAATAATAAGATTATTTGCCAACCAAAACATTTTAGAATTGGTAGTAAAGACTATATTGCTTTTAAAACTGAGAATAAACTTTATATATTAGACCGTACAGGAAAAACTAGAGTAACTCCTAAAACATCAAAAACATATTCTAAAGAGCCTATATTTTTATATCAAAATAAATTTACAACAACTACAAGTAATGGTGATTTAATAACCATTGATACAAAAGGCAACACGGCTATTCAAAACTTAAACCTTTCTGAAAACCATAATCTTGAAACTACCAGCAAAACACTTGTAACGCTATCTGAAAACAAACTAACAATAAAAAATAAAAGCATAGAATTAGATTACGGTAATTATAGCAAACCAAAACTTTTCTATTTAAATGATAAAATTTATGTAGCGGTAACCGATTTACAAACACAAAAAGTATATCTCTACGATAGTCAAACTAAATTACTAAGCAATTTCCCTGTTTACGGAAACTCCATAATTGACTTAAATAACATAGACAAAGACAGTGATTTAGAATTTATTACCAAAGGAGAAACCAATTCTATTTTGCTTTATCAAATAAATTAATTTTTTTATTTATTTCTGCCTTACATTTTTGTAAGTAAAAAACTAATCTTTATATTTAACGCTGCTATTATCAATTAATTACAATGACATTATCTAAACCTATATATGCAGAACTTTTGGGGTTATTTTATTTTTTAGTGCTAACCCACATGTTCAAACTAAACAAATTAAAAGGTATAGATATTAAATACATTTAAATGAAAACAAAAATCATAATATTAATCTGTTCTCTTCTTTTAAGCTTATCTTCAATAAGCCAAAGTGCTTGTAAAGCTTATTACCCATTTGAAGAAGGCTCTAAATTTGAAATTACCAATTACGATAAAAAGGGCAAAAAAGAAGGCACTGTTAACTATGAAGTTACAACTATTGAAAATAACATAGCTACAATTAAAACCATAATTCTTGATAATAAAGACAAAGAAATAACAACTACTGAATACAAAATAACTTGCGACGGTAATAGTATTTCTATTGATTTCAAATCGTTGATGAACTCAGACATGTTTAAACAATACAAAGACATGGAAATGGATATAACCGGCACCAATATAGAGCTTCCAAACGATTTACAAGTTGGGCAATCTTTAAAAGATGCAAGCTTAAACATGGCAATCGATATGGGTGGTATGAAAATGAATATGAGTGTTAACATAGTTAACAGAAAAGTTAATGCAAAAGAATCGATAACCACACCAGCTGGAACTTTTGAGTGTTATGCTTTGAGTTACGATTCTGAAATGAAAGTAGGTTTAAAAATGACTTTTAAACTTAAAGAATGGATTGCTGAAGGTGTTGGGGTTGTAAAAAGTGAATCCTATAACAAAAACGGAAAGCTAATGGGATACTCTGAACTAACAAGCTTTACTAAATAGTATATATAATTAATATAACGATAACCAAATCGAAAGTCCTCGAGTCTTATGGGCGCCAAAGTTTAGGCTTTGGCGTTCTTTTTTTTGTAACAATTTCATATGCTATACTATTTCTTTTTCATGGATGTTTCAAGTTATTTTAATACTATTGTACTCATAATAAATAAAACATGATTTCAAGAAAAAACGCCTCCATTTCAAAATTCATTATTCATAAAGTTGGAAATAAATTTAACGACACAAAAAATGCTTTTTCAGACAAGCTAGTAGATTTTGATGAAGCTAGTTACGATTTAATGCTACCATTTCTTTTAAGACCTTTTGGTAGCGTGGTACAAAGCTACCGTTTTAATCATCATGCAAACATTACATTAAACGAAATTAACAGCTATAGCTCGCAAATTTTTAATGACGATGATGCTTTTATAGACGTTTCAAAACATATTGTTACTCACTTATACGAGCAATCCACGTCGGCTAATATAAAAACAGGAGATGTATTAATAGTTATGTTTGAAAACATTGAGTTTAGGGATATGACCACCAACGCAATTGGTGTTTTTAAAATTGAAAGCAAAGTAAACTTTTTTCAAACGTATTTAGAGAACAATAGTTACGATGTTTTAGTACAAAAAGGCATCAGCTCTAAAAAAGTAGATAAAGGTTGTTTAATTTTAAACCAAAGCGATACTGAAGGTAACATCATTTTAAGTGTAGATAATAATAGTTACGATGCACAATATTGGATTAATCATTTTTTAAATATTAAATATGCTGATGATGCCAACAATCATACGCAACAGTATATAGAACTTTGCAAAGACTTTTCTACCGAAGTTTTAAAAACCAGCTATGGTGCACAAGAACAGAATACCTTTTTGGCGAGAACTATCGACTTTTTCAAGGAAAATGAAATTGTAAATGTTGAACGTTTTAAAGAAGAACTGTTTGAAGACGAAAAACAAATTAGAGAGTTTGAAGATTATAAAAAAGAATTTGAAGGAGAACAAAACATCGTTCTAAGAAATCAATTTGATGTTGCTGAAGCAGTCGTAAATAAAGAAAAGAAAAAATTCAAAACAGATATTAAGCTTGACACCAACATACAAATTAAACTAGATATTGATGCGCCTGATGCCTCTGCTGAATATTTAGAACGTGGTTATGATGATGAAAAGAAAATGTATTATTATAAAGTGTTTTTTAATGCTGAAAATTAATTAGCCAAAAATATTGATTTTACAAAAAAACAGTCAAAAAAATAAAACATCTACATGCTTACTTTTTTAATTTTTTATTAACTTGGTAGATATGAAAACATCCAGTAACGACAGCTCTAAAAAACAAAAATTTGATTATGATGAAGAACTAGCCAAATTACATGAAGACCTGGTTCATCTTCAAGAATGGGTGAAAAAACAAGGTTTAAAAGTCGTTATTATTTTTGAAGGTAGAGACGCTTCGGGAAAAGGAGGTACGATCAAACGATTCACCGAACCTTTAAATCCTAGAGTTTGTAAAGTAGTGGCTTTAGGTGTTCCTACCGAAAAAGAAAAAACGCAATGGTATTTTCAAAGATATGTTCAATATTTACCAGCAGCAGGTGAAATTGCTCTTTTTGACAGAAGTTGGTATAATAGAGCTGGTGTAGAAAAAGTTATGGGATTTTGTACTGATGATGAATACAATGAATTTATGCGCTCTTGCCCTGAATTTGAACGTATGCTAGTACGGTCTGGAACTATTGTTTTAAAATACTGGTTTTCGGTAAGTGATGAAGAGCAAGAAAAACGCTTTAAAAACCGAATAAGTAACCCATTAAAACGTTGGAAATTTAGCCCTATGGATTTAGAATCTCGTTCACGTTGGTTAGAATACTCTAAAGCAAAAGACAATATGTTTGCACACACAGATACCAAGCAAGTACCTTGGTTTGTTGTTAATGCCGATAATAAGAAAAAAGCGCGTTTAAATTGCATCAGTCATGTTTTAAGTCAGATACCTCACGAAAAAATGGATTTAAAACCTATTGAACTTCCTGATTTACCAGACTATAAAAGTTATGTGCGCCCGCCAATAAATTATCAAACTTTTGTTCCTGAGAAATATTGAATTAAAAAAGCAGAGTCTTCTTTAAAAGATTAATTTTTCAAAGAAGGCTATTCTCTTTACCTCTTAACTATTCGTTTATCTTTTAAGTACTTTCAAGCCCCCTATTTTGCCATCAATTTTATAACGAACAATATATATCCCCGATTTCAACCACTTTAAATCTATTTCTTGAACAGAATTAGTTTTATGTATTTGTTGTCCAATAATATTATAAACCTCAAGATTTTCAAGTACTCCATTTATCTTCAACATATCATATTCTAAAAAAACCTTATCATCAACACTTAAACTGGAATCAACAGTAATAGAACCTGTTCCTGATAATAAACTAGAATGTGTACTCGCATCATACGTTCCATTACCAAGTTGAGCACCATTTAAAGTAAACTCGACTACTACAACATCAACATTTAAAACAGCAGTAGCATTTCCAGATATATCCATATTTAATATATTTCCAGCACATTTAGCATGATTAAAAATTGCTTGATTATTTTCTGCTAAGTCAATTTTTCCGTTTCCAAATGCATTTTTAACTAAACCGTTAATAGCCGACAGCCCCCCTATGTTATAGGCTGCAACTGTTAAATCCCAAGTCCCTGTAAAACTACTATTATCACCTCCTAAATCTGCAATAGCTGTATTTACTATATCCCTTGTATTCCTTACTATTACTTTATAATCTCCAGAAAATGTACCAGGTAAATTAGCAATACTACCACTTACGTTGGAACTATTCATTAAAATAGAAATATCGCCTTCTAAAATAATTGGAGCATCAAGCATAAAACTGGAACCACTTGTTGCATATGAAATACTTGTATTTTGATACATTCTAACAGGTCCTAAACATTTAGAACCTTGACTCCTTAAACGAATACTTGCTCCATTTTGAACGTACATATCTCCTGAAAAAGGAGCACTTTGCGCTTCAATTGTTAGTCCATCAACTATCACTTTTTCTCCTGCTTCAGGTAATAATGCTGGTGAATAGTGACTAGGATTATCCCAGTTTCCGTTACTTCCTCCAATAAAAATGAACTCACTTGGTCTTCCTATTATAATTTTACCAATACCACTTATAGTTGAAGGATTTGTAGTTGAATTATATTCTCCTATAGTTTGTAAAACCCCATCAATATACCATTCACTAATTGTAATATCTTGATTAAGAACTAAAGTTGCATTTCCTTCTGTATAAAGTACTGTAGTTGGCTGAATAGCATTACTAACATCAATAGTTAATTGTCCATCTGTTTGTACTGTAATAGATTTGGAATTCCCTAATGCCCCCATTGCCTTAGCTTGTAAATCCCCCGCTTCAACAACAAATGCTCCAGTAAAATTTTCATTACTATTTAATTGACATATACCTGTGCCTTTTTTAGTAATTTGATGTACACCAATTATACTAGAAACTATATCCAAATTACCTGAAACATTTAGGCTAATATCTCCTTTAGTTTTTACGGCACCCGATAAAGAAGCAGTCACCGACGATGAAATAGTTGACTGATTTAACGTTAGCAATTGTGCAACACTATTATATGCAATATCCAATGTTGCTCCATTTGTTAAATTTAAATCTGCATCAAAAGTACCACCAGTTGCACTAACAATGACATTACCATCTACGTTTGCAACTTCGGCTGTAGCAGGTATTCCATCTGGATTCCAATTTGCCAATTCTAACCAGCCGTTTGACGAGGCTCCATCATCCCAATCATATACTGTTACCACTGGAGATATTGCAGTTGGATCCCAATTATCAGCCGCGGCCAATACCATTTGAGGTTCATACAAATCGGCCTCATTTTGATCTACCATCGACCTAAGACCTGTCCAATTTGCTCTACCACTCATATCAGCTCCTAATCCTGTATTCATCCATTCGTATAAATGAAGATCTGTACTAGTATCAGAATAGTCCATATTCCATTTATCTCCCCAACCTAAAGGATCAATTTCCACAGGCATAGTACAATAAAGCCATGCCACCTTTGGGTATTCATGCCAAGGGCGACCAAACTTAATTTTTGCTCCATCATCTCCATTTCTAGGGCTGTTTGATTGATAAGTTAAATCACATTTATAAAAAACAAACCCATAATCTTGAGTTACTGTGGTTGAAGGAGCTGTTATCCAAGCACCTCCATAACTTCTAATTTCACATTCATTAAAAAAGCCTACTCCACGACCATAAATATAATCTGTACGACCTAAAATTAAACAAGTTTCAAAATAAGCTCGGGATGTTTCTGCCATCCAAAAATATATAGTGTCTTGATATCCTAAAATATTACAGTTTACAAAAACATTACGATCTGCCTGTAAAGTTATTGCTTGAGCCTGACCTACAGGACCTGCTGTATTCTCTATAGTAATATTTTCTGCTCGAAAATCATTTGCTATTATTGTAAGCGTTGCAGCAGTTCTCACTAAATCACTATTGCTATCCCATAGTGCAACCTTAGCATCAGGGCACAGACCATCTCCTCCATCAGCACAATTATAAATATCATAACTAATAATTGTTTCCTCCCTACTTTCTCCTATTAATGTAATATTAGTTTTATTGGCAGGAATAATTAATTTCTCTTGATTGTACAAACCTCGCTTCACATAAATTATTGTAGGAGTCCCAGCTGGTGTTGCATCAAAAGCAGCTTGAAGTGTTGTAAAGTCTCCAGATCCATTTATATCTACTACAATATCTGGACTAAAATTTTGAGCAGAAGAAATTTCTATTAAAAATAAGTTAATAATGATAATGCTTATCCATTTTAAATACCTCATAATCTTTTGGTTTAGTTAGTAGCTATATTACAAGACTAACACTAACAACCCTTGTTTGAGTCATTATTTAACCATTAAAAAAATTATTTATAATTAAAATTTTAGTAAAAACCAGCTTCAAAAAGAGCTTCAAAATGTTTGAGTAATTTTTCTTTTACTTCGGTTTCATTAATCTTTTTTTGCCCAAGTTCTACATTTAAAGACGTTACTGCTTTACCACGAATACCACATGGTATAATATTATCGAAATAACCTAAATCGGCATTGACATTAAGCGCAAAACCATGCATAGTTACCCAGCGGCTAGCTCTTACTCCCATAGCACAAATTTTACGTACAAACGGTGTACCAACACCTAACCAAACGCCCGTTTCTCCTGGACTTCTTTCGGATTTTAAGTCGTATTCGGCAAGTGTTAGGATAATCATTTCTTCAAGAAAACGCAAGTATTTATGTATATCGGTAAAAAAATTTTCTAAATCTAAAATAGGATAACCCACTATTTGGCCAGGGCCATGGTAAGTGATATCTCCTCCTCTATTAATTTTATAAAAAGCGGCTTCTCTTTCGGTAAGTTGTTGTTCATTTAAAAGCAAATTAGACAAATCACCACTTTTACCTAAAGTGTAAACATGAGGATGTTCTACAAATAAGAAATAATTATTAGTCTTTAAATGAGTATTGTCTTTTCTATTTTTAATTTTAGCATCAACAATACCTTTAAACAATTGCTCTTGATAATCCCAAGTTTGTTTATAATCTTTAAAACCTAAATCTTGCAGTTCTATTTGCTTATTCATAGTCTGCAAAATTACAATATTTTTATGTTTTAATTTTTAGGATTATTAAGAATAACTAAGGCTGCAATAACTCCAGGAACCCAGCCACAAAGCCATAAAAGAAAAACGATAATAATTGAGCCGCAACCTTTATCTAAAACAGCTAAAGGCGGACAAATAATAGACAGTAAAACTCTCCAGAAACTCATGATTTAATTTGATTTAATTGATGATATACTTATTTGACGTAAAAGTATATATTTTGTTACAAACCTTATTTGAGAAACGCTCATGAATTATTTAAAAATGGGAACTTTTAGGCTAAGACCTGTTTGAAAATCTGGAGCATTGTTTACCAGAAAATCTTCTTTGAAATAAGCGGAAATTTTATAGTTGGGGTGCCCGTAAGTATAAATAAGAGACCAAATAGATAGGTTTTTATAAAGGGTAGTAATACCATGTTGCCAGCCTCCGTTTATTTCACTCCATTTTCCAAGGAGCATATAATAATCGGATTCTTTTAATGTATTATATCGTGATTGAATTTGGTAGTTTATACCTAAAGCATGGTAATTGTTTTTTTTAGTATATATAGTATATTCAATATTGCTTTCTGCAGTCACTAAAAAAGGATTGTTTCCTAAGTCTATAACGGTATCAAAATTAACAACGTTTTTGTGTAAAAGATTTATTCCGACACCTAGATTTAGCTCTTGCCTGTTTTTTAGTTGAAACATTTTTACGGCATTGGTTGAAACTCCAAGATCTATAGATGGGTTAAATTTAGATGTGTTGATTCCTAAATGACTCCCGAAATTAATGTATATGTTTTTTGTTTTGTTTATAGAAAATTCTGGGTAATAAAAGTGATTAAATTCAATACCGCCTATAAAAAAATCATTATTATTTAATTCAAGCGTGTTTTTGTTTCTATCAGTATATTTAAAATTCACTTGGTTTAAACCGTAATAACGACGACCATAAGGATCTTCTCCTCCTGCAATGTTACTGTGAAACCATTCAAGAGTTTCATCACCTGTAAAAAAAGAAAAAGGATGTTTTCCTTTGGTAATTAAATATGTACGCATTGTAATACCCAATTCATGCTTTCCGGATAAAGGAATTATAGTCGTTAACCTAAACTCTTTAATTATGGCATCAATTACAATATTCATGTAATCTGCAGGAGTTGTTTCTTGATCTATAAAATTAAAATTTCGATGATACCAAATAAGTTTGCTTTGTTCTTCTCTTACTTTAGGATCTTTTGGGAGATATGCTTCAACATAAGGGTGGAAGTTATTACCACTTACAGAGCTAAAACTTAGTGTTTGGGTTTTAGGAACAGTAAATTTAAAATTTGTATTAATTCTAGCGCTAAATATACCAAAGTGGTGTGTTGTTAAAAGAGCAGGATTGTCAGTGCCATTTTTAAATGACAGGCTATCTTGCTGAGCTGTTAAAATAGAACAAAAGCAATAAAAATTTAATAGCGCAATTTTTTTTAGCATCGCAGGTAAAAATAAGTAAAAATTTAATTTTTCTTAGTATTAAAATAGGCGCTTATTTTCTTAAAAAATTAACATAACAAGTTTTTTATCTTAAAGAAAATATAAAAGTCCAATTTGGAGTGTTAAAGCTTTCTAAATTGTTTTAACAACTAAATGTAAATGTGTCTATTTGTATAAGTTTAGTTTAAAACATATAATATTCAACATAAAAAAATATACTTTTTAGTATTGAAGATTGTTAGTTAGTTTAGTTGGTTAGTTTGTAAAAATCAGTAATTGAAAAATTACTGATTTTTTTATTTTATCTCTTTTTTAAAGTATTAATAAGATTTAAAGTAGTATCATATAATTTTTCGTTTTCCATTTTGCTTTTTAACCACGCATAAAAACTCATTACAAAAATATCTTCACGTTGTTTTTCAACCCATTCGAATGAACTCTCAACAGTTTCTTTAAACCTTATAGATGTTACTATTTCTGGGTTTTTGTAATAGCTTTCAATGAAGGTTAAATATGTTAATACGCGTTCTTGTTTAATATCTTTCAGATAATTGGTATAGGTTCGTTTAAAACTTAATAATCTAGATTCTACTAGATCTATATTTTCAAGTTCAATATTAAGTAGTATGTCTATTAAATTCTTTTTTATAACCCATTCTTTTCCAGATTTTTCAATATACCAACCGTCTGTATGATAAAATTTAGATAAAACAGAGGCCGCTTGTTTGTAATTTTCTTTTTGAAAATTGAACATAACCCAGCTTAAATGAATGTCTAATAGCGTTTCGGTATCTTCATGTTTAATATTAATAAATGGTATTAAGCTATTTATAGCATCTTCTTGTTTATTTGAATAATTTAAATTAAGGGCTAGCAATAAATGATATTTTAATTTAAATGTGGTGTAGTATTTTTTTTGAAGACTTTGCATTTCTTGATGCATTAAATCTAAGTAGCGCTGAGAGTCTTCAAATTTTTTATTTCTGAATAAGGTGTTGGCAATTAAGTATAGAATCTGGATGTGATAATAAACTGATTTGTCTTTGTTTTTATGATTGATTATAGATTTGTAGGTATTAATTAAAAAGGGTTCTGTTTTCAAATAATCATTAGTAACAAAAGCTGAAAGCCCGAAAATAGACATTAATTGGTATAACGATTTAAAAGACATAGAGTCATTAATACTAATATTGTGTTCTTTAAGTATGTTATTTAAAATGGTTTGAAAATCTATGATAGCACCTTGATATGTTATACTGTTTAAGGTTTTTCTAACCTTCGCATACACCATATTAAGTTCGTCTTCTAAAACGTTATTTTTTTGATTTCTTTTAAATTTTGAAATGACCGTATCTAAAGATATTGTAGGATTCGCATGGGCATACTGAATTTTAGTGTGATATATTTCATTTAAATACGGAAATAAATGGTTTTCTATAGCTAGTAATTCTGCTTTATCTAAAATTTTAAAAGCAACTTTGTATTGCTTATGTGTAAAGCACTTTCTTGAGGCTAATATGTGCTTAATAATTTGCATGTTCATCGAGTTTTCTTCTTGTAAACTCACATTTGCAATAAAATCTATGATAGATTGATATAAGCGCTTGCGCAAAGCGTGGTAAGCGTTTGTTTTTGTGTTTCCGTATAGCTTATAACAAATATCTTTAGAAGTATATTCGTCTTTTAATAAATACTTAAACAATTGAATGTTTTTTGTGTCTATACGTTTGTTCTTTTTTTCTAAATAAGATATAAAACTTAGAGCTTCATCAGTAGAAAATGTAGAGGTTATAGCATTTAAATCATTCATTTAATCGTCATTATTTATTTATAAATGTATCAAAAAATATGAATGAATTAATTATTTAATCATTTTATATCGTCAGTATTTTGTAAAAGTAGTGTTTTTAATGATTCTTATATGTTGCAGTTTTGCCTTGTAATCATTAAAACAAAAAATTATGAATTATCAAACAACGGTTTCGGTTGATGAAAAATCAAAAGAAACAAAAATTAAAAAAGACAAAAAGATTTACGATCAAAAACCAACTGCTGCTTTTATAGGAGCATCTTGGTCTGCTTTATTAGTAGGCATGGTGTCATACTGTATTGGTTTATGGAATGCCGATATGATGCTTAATGAAAAAGGTTACTATTTTACTGTCTTGCTTTTTGGGTTGTTCTCTGTAATATCTGTTCAAAAAGCAGTGCGAGATAAAATGGAGGATATTCCTGTTACCGATATTTATTATAGTATTAGTTGGTTTACAACCATAACATCTATTGTGTTATTAGTTATTGGCTTATGGAATGCCGATTTACTTTTAAGTGAAAAAGGATTTTATGGTATGGCTTTTCTGTTGAGTTTATTCTCTGCTATTGCAGTGCAAAAAAACACCAGAGATATACAATACATTGATAGATATGAAAAAGAAGATGAATAATACGTTGAGATATTGTTATCAAAACAAAAAAACAAAAGGGTTTGTTTTGATGATTGGTTAGCTACCCCAAAGCCCCGTGACTTTTGTAGCTGCGGGGTTTTAAAAAGAATCATTAGATTTTAAATTCTTTAGAAATTATTAGCAGACATTCATTAAAGCTCATTGTATCTGCATTAGAGATATTTATATTACTTTACATGTATATTAAAAAAGAAAAATTCAAAAAATGAATTCAAAAATTCAAAATGATATAAAGGAACTCGTTGAAGAGCAAGTTATATCTCAAGACACTGCTTTAAAAATAGCGTCTTATTATCAATTAAAACAAATAGATTCTCCAAATAGATTGTTTACAGTTTTTGCAGTTTTAGGTTCTACTTTAGTTGGCTTAGGCATTATTTTAATATTGGCTCATAACTGGGATGATTTTTCAAGAACAATAAAAACTGTTTTTGCATTTTTACCATTAGTTATTGGGCAACTATGTGTTGGATATTCTATTCTTAAAAAGAAAAGCACCACTTGGAAAGAAGCCTCAGGCGTATTTTTGTTTTTTGCTATTGGTTCAAGTATGGCTTTGGTAAGTCAGATTTATAATATTCCAGGAAATTTAAGTAGCTATTTGTTAACCTGGACATTGCTTTGTTTACCACTTATTTATTTGTTGCGATCTAACGCATTGGGCATTTTACATATTGTATTTGCGACTTATTATGCCGTAGAACACGGCTATTTTTATAATTCTAGTGGAACTCCTTGGTTATATGTTTTATTAGTAGCAGCCATATTACCTTATTATAATACGCTTTTAAAACAAAGAGCGACTGCCAATATAACCTCTATTTTTAATTGGTTAATACCGTTAAGTATTACTATTGTTTTAGGAGCTTTTGTAGAAAAAAATGGCATTTTTGGGTATTTAATGTATGTGTCACTTTTCGGATTATTTTACAATTTAGGAAAATTACCGTATTTTAATAATCAGAAATTAAGACGAAATGGCTATTTAATTTTAGGGTCTTTAGGAACTGTTTCTATGCTACTTTTAGCTAGTTTTAAATGGTTATGGACAGATGTTTTTACTCATGACATCCTATTTAATTCTCAAGAATCTTATATTTATATCATTTTCACATTACTAGCTTTTTCAGTTTTAATATATAGTAAAAAGAATAACTGGTTAAAAGAAATTAATTTATTTCAGTATGTATTTATAATATTTTCTATGGTCTTTTTTATAGGTTTAAGTAATAACTCAATTCCAATTGTATTAATAAACTTGTTAATATTCGCATTAGGACTTATGGCTATAAAAATGGGTGCAAATAAACTTCATTTCGGAATTTTAAATTACGGATTGCTAATTATAACAATACTAATTGTTTGTCGTTTTTTTGATACAAACATGAGCTTCGTTTTAAGAGGGTTACTATTTATGTGTGTAGGTTTTGGTTTCTTTTTTACCAATTATATGATGCTGAAGAAACAGAAAAAAATTAAATCTTAAAGGATGAGAATTTTAAAAAAGCTTTTTAAATATATATTTTATATTCTTTTAGTGCCAATTAGTTATTTGCTTGTTTCGCTAATATTAATGACTGTTACAGTAAATAAGAATAATAAAGATTCAGGTTTAAGGCACACTATTTTTTTAAATACAAACGGCGTTCATTTAGATGTTGTTTTGCCAGTGCAGCATGTTAATGAAGACTTATTAAAAGGTTTAAATATTAATGATAACAGATATGTATCATTCGGTTGGGGCGAAGAGAATTTTTATTTAAACACACCTTCTTGGGGCGATTTAACTTTTAAAAATGCTTTTAAAGCTATGTTTTTAAAAAGCAATACATTGATTCATTTAACAAAGTATAATACGAAATCTGATAATTGGGTAGAAGTAAAATTAAGTGATAATCAACTAAAAAGACTCAACCAATATATTTTAAAATCTTTTGTTCTTAATGAAGATGATTCTAAAACCATACTTAAAGGAAAAGGATATGCAGCTAACGATGATTTTTATAAGGCAAATGGAAGTTATTCCTGTTTTAACACTTGCAATTCATGGGTGAATTCAGCATTTAAAATTAGCGGTTTAAAAAGTTGTTATTGGACACCTTTCGATTTTGGATTAATTAATAAGTATAAAAATTAAAACTATGAAAACCATATATTTATTCATCATATTTATAGTTGTAGCACTCGCACAATTATTTATTCCCACTCAAATGATTTTAAATCAAGAATCTATTTTAAAAAAGGGTATCTCTTATAAGTTTAAAACGCAACCAGTAGACCCAAGCGATCCGTTTAGAGGAAAATATATAAACTTAAACTATGAGATAAACTCATTTAAAACTACAGATTCTTTATGGCAAAGAAACGAATCTATTTATGTTTACTTAACAAATGATAGTTTAGGTTTTGCTAAAATTGATACAGTTAGTAAAAGTGTTTTAACAGAAAACAGGAATCAATATGTTAAAGTGAAAGCAGGTTATTACGATAATTATTCAAAAAAAATAAACATTCAATTCCCCTTTAATAAATATTATATGGAAGAAACAAAAGCTTATGATGCAGAAGTTGCTGTAAGAAACAGGCAACGTGATTCACTTCCTAATAATACATATGCTTTAGTTTATGTTAAAGAAGGAGAAGCGGTTTTAGATGATGTAGTAATTGATGAGATATCTATTAAAGATTATGTGGAGCAGGAGGAGTAAAATTAAAACAACTAAAAAAAGGAATCACTAAAATGTGATTCCTTTTTTTAGTATTATTCATTACTAAAATGAAAATGTAAAAGTTTATAAATATGCTCTTTTTTAAAGGGTTTAGAGATGTAATTATTCATGCCATTCTCAAGAGCTTTATCTATAGCTTCTGTTGTAACATTTGCAGATAAACCAAAAATAATAACATCATTATTGGTTTTTCTAATCTCTTTGGTAGTTTCCCATCCATCCATTTCTGGCATGTGAATATCCATAAAAATAAGCTGATATGTTTTTTCTTTAAATTTTTCTAATGCAATTTTTCCGTTTTTTGCTGTATCAGGTTTTATTCCCACATTTTCAAGGAATTTTTTTAGAACAATGATATTTAGATTGTTATCATCAACAATTAAAATATCTAAATCAGAGAAATTAATATTTTTCTTATCAAAAAGGTTTATATCTTTTTTTTGTTTTATTGCAATTGGAAATAATGCATCAAATTGAAATTCAGTACCCACATTAGGAGTGCTTTTAACGGAAATCTTTCCACCTATCATGTTGATAAAAATCTCACTAATGGATAACCCTAGTCCACTACCTTCATATTGTTTTTTTATGCTATTTTCAACCTGCGTAAATCTTTCGAAAATTGTATTTATTCTATCTTTAGGAATGCCAATGCCTGTATCTTGAATTGTAATTATTACTCTTAATTGGTTTTCCTGTACAATGGTTTCATTATATGTTAGTGTTACTCCTCCGAATTCTGTAAATTTTAAACCGTTTTTAATAATATTATAAACTATTTGTATTAATTTACCTTCATCACCAATAACACTCATAGAATGAGAATTATTAAAATTAGCTTTTAAGAAAAGGTTCTTTTTTAAAAATATAAATTGATTAACTTCTATTAATTCTTGTATTTTTTCAGAAGGATTGAAATGTACTTCTGATAATTCAATTTTTCCAGATTCAATTTTTTCAATATCTAAAATATCATTAACAATATTTAATAAATTACTTGATGATTTTTCCATTAAGGTTAAATACTCCTTATCCGTTTTATTAAGCTTGCTACTCTTTAAAAGTTCAATAAATCCTAATATAGCGTGGAGTGGAGTTCTTATTTCATGACTCATATTAGATAAAAACTCTGTTTTAGCCAGTGAAGCTTTTTCAGCTCTATTACGTTCTCTATTTAATTTTTCATTTGTTTTTAAAAGTTCAAAATTTGATCCTAATGCTAGTTCTGTACCTTCTTTAGCTCTTAAATAAAAATAGATTAGTGAGCTTATTAAAAAGCACAAAATCAATGCAACTATCAGTGCTATATGGGTAATTATTTGAGCTTGATATATCAATAAATCGTTGCTAGGAGAAACTTTTAATAGCCATTTTTGATTGTCTAAAGCATCTACTAAAATAGTATCTTCAAAAATAAACTTATGCTTAGTTTTAAGTTTGTTGCTTTTGTTTAAATCATAGAAAAGCGTTTTTTTGTGATCCCATAGTTCTATGGTGTATTGATTTTCTAAACTGGTTGTTAGTTTATTGAAATTTTCTTTGAAGTCCATACCACCTGTAATTGTGCCTTGGAAATTATTTTGGAAATAAACAGGAACATCTACTAAAAAAGCAGAACCTCCTTGTGTTAATTTAGACCACGGAGTAATATTAACGGTACTATCTTTACTATGTTTTAGCCATTCATCTCTACGGTATAAAATTTTTGAGATATCTAAATTTATTGCATTTTCATTACCTACCAAAGGAGTGATTTTTCGTATAACCATAGTGCTATCAATCCATTCTAAAAATTTAAAAGATGGGTTTTGTTCTAAAAGCATACTAGCGTCTTTTTCCCAATGATCTATATATACACCGTTAGTAAATTCAATTCTATTTTTAAGATTTTGGAGTCTAGCAATATCTGCTTTTATAATATTTTTAAACTCTTTAGAAATAAGATTTCCAGCTTGAAAAACATTTTCTTCAATTAATTGATTATTGGTATTTAAAGCTATATCCCAAACAGTTATTACTATTAGAACAGTAATAACAAATGAAGCTAAAGGTAATAATATAAGCTTTTTATTGAGTTTATTAAACATTATAATGTTAGTTTGGGGCTAATGTGAGAGCCGTTTAACCCAATTTTTTAAAGTATAAAAACCATTATCTATTTTAGATAATGGTTTTTACTAAGATAGTGTTATATTTTTAATTATTAAAGGCTTGTGTTTTTTAAAGCTTTATTTAAAATATTGTGATAAGAGCTTCGAATCAGTGTTTTAGCCTGAAGTTTACTTTTTATACCATTTCAACAAACAATCCGTCATTTGTTTTTTCAACTTTAGCTAAATTGTTTTTAGTTAATTCTTTAATCGTTTTATCCCATTTTTTATTTGATAAACCAGATTGAACTTTTAAATCATTCAATACTAATTTTTCAGCTTTCTTTAAAATTTCAAAAACAGCTTTAGCTTCTTCGCTAACAGCGACCACTTTTTTCTCTGGTCGCATTTGCGGAAAGAATAAAACTTCTTGTATAGATTGGTTATTGGTTAAAAACATAATAAGTCTGTCCATACCAATTCCCATCCCAGATGTAGGTGGCATACCGTATTCTAACGCACGTAAAAAGTCGTGGTCAATAAACTCGGTAGCTTCATCATCTCCTTTAGCGGCTAATTTTAGTTGATGTTCAAAACGTTCACGTTGGTCTATAGGGTCATTAAGTTCAGAATAAGCATTTGCTATTTCTTTACCACAAACCATCAATTCAAAACGCTCTGTTAATTCTGGGTTCTCTCTATGTTCTTTACATAACGGACTCATTTCTTTCGGATAGTCTGTAATGTATGTTGGTTGTATGTAGTTGCCTTCACATTTTTCGCCAAAAATTTCATCAATGAGCTTACCTTTACCCATGGTGTGATCTACTTCAACTCCTAGGTTTTTAGCGGCTTCTCTTATTTCATCTTCAGTTTTCCCTGTAATGTCAAATCCTGTAAAGTGTTTTATAGAATCTGCCATAGTTACTCTAGCGTAAGGTGCTTTAAAATCTATTTCATGTTCACCAAAAGTAGCTTTAGTACTTCCGTTAACGGCAATGGCACAGTGCTCAAGTAAACGCTCACAGAAATCCATCATCCAGTTGTAATCTTTATAGGCTACGTAAATTTCCATAGCCGTAAACTCTGGGTTGTGGGTTCTGTCCATACCCTCGTTTCTAAAATTTTTAGAAAACTCATAAACACCATCAAAGCCACCAACAATTAATCGTTTTAAATATAATTCGTTAGCAATTCGCATATACAATGGAATATCTAAAGCATTGTGATGTGTTGTAAACGGGCGTGCTGCTGCACCACCAGGAATAGGTTGTAATACAGGTGTTTCCACTTCAAAATAACCAGAGTCATTAAAAAACGAACGCATGGCATTAAATAATTTAGTACGCTTAACAAACACTTCTTTAACTTGTGGGTTTACCACTAAATCAGCATAACGTTGTCTGTATCGTTGCTCAGGATCGGTAAAAGCATCATGTACAACACCATCAGCATCAGTTCTTGGTAAAGGCAACGGTTTTAAGGCTTTACTTAATAGACTAAAATCATTAACTCTCACACTCTTTTCACCCACTTTAGTAGTAAAAAGTTCGCCTTCAATACCAACAAAATCTCCAATATCTAAAAGCTTTTTGTAAATATCGTTATACTTGCTTTTATCATCACCTTTACAAATTTCATCTCTATTAAAATATAATTGAATTCTGCCTTCACCATCTTGCAACTCAGCAAAACTGGCATTTCCTTGAATTCTACGAGACATCAACCTTCCTGCAATAACTACTTTTTTACCTTCTTCAAAAGCTTTTTTAACCTGTTTTGAAGTATCACTTACAGGATATAAATCTGCTGGATACGGGTTTATACCTAACGCGCGTAGTTTTGCTAATTTTTCTCTTCTTACTAACTCTTGTTCTGATAATTGCGACATAGTCTAATTTCTAGGTGTAATTTTAAAGGCACAAAGATACTATTAAAACCTAGCTTTTAAAACAATTTTTCGGGCATTACTACAAGGGTAGGGATTGAAGTTTATCCTAAGTGAAGTCGAAGGGTTATAATCTTTTTGTTCCTGTTTTACAAAAAAGGATTTCCATAAAAATATCTAACGTAAAAAACACACCAACAAGCACTAAATACTAAACAGTCAAAACGTTAACATCTCGTTAAAATTACAAATCTGTTTAAACCTTTTTAAAATAAAAGCGTCAAAGCAACAAATAAACATTTAAACATATTTACATTATGAAAAAATTAATATTAATCGTAATCGCTTTAATATCTATTCAAAGCTTTGCTCAAGGTGAAAGAAATGAACGCCCTAATAGAGAAGACAATCGTCAAAAAATGATAAACCTTTCTGCTGAAGAAATCGCTACACTTCATACAAAAAAAATGACTTTACATTTAGATTTAAACAAATCGCAACAAGATGATATTTATAAAATAAATTTAGAGAATGCTTCACTACGTAAAACCCAGATGGCTGAACGAAATGCAAGAAAAGAAGCTGGCACAGCTCAAAAACCTTCAAAAGAAGAACGTTTAGAAATGATGAATGCTATGCTTGACCACAAAATTGCCGTTAAAGCAAAAATGAAGAAAATCTTAAATGAAGAGCAATATGCTAAATGGGGGGAAATGCAAGCTAAAATGACTCATAATAAAAAAGATGGCATGAGAGGGAATAAAAAACAAAGATGATTTAGTTTGGTTAGTTTATTGATTATAGTTTGTTAATAAAAGCGCATTTCTTAAATTTAGAAATGCGCTTTTTGCGTTATAATGTTTTCGCTACTTTATTTACCGCAGCAATCGTGAAATCTAAATCTTCATAAGTTAAAGCATCGGTTATAAACCAAGTTTCAAAAGCACTTGGCGCAATATAAACTCCTTCATTTAACATGCCATGAAAAAAGGTTTTAAAGGTTTCATTATTACCTTTTGCAGCCGTTTCAAAATCTGTAACAGGAGCTTCATCAAAATGCACAGAGATCATAGAACCTACTCTGTTTATAGTATGCAATATGTTATTATCATTTAACACTTTAGTTATCCCTTTATGTAAATACGCTGTCTTTTCTGCTAAACGATTAAAAATTTCTGCATTGCCATTTAATTCAGTTAGCATCGTCAAACCTGCTGCCATAGCCAACGGATTTCCACTTAAAGTTCCTGCTTGATAAACAGGGCCTATTGGTGCTAAATAATTCATAATTTCATTTCTTGAAGCAAAGGCTCCTACTGGCAATCCCCCACCAATAACTTTTCCAAAACACACAATATCTGCACTTATATTATATAATTCTTGGGCGCCTCCTTTTGCTAAACGAAACCCCGTCATTACCTCATCAAAAATCAATAATATATTATTGGTATCACATAAATTTCTTAACACTTGTAAAAAACCTTCATTTGGAGGAATACATCCCATATTACCCGCCACAGGTTCTATTATAATACAAGCTATTTCATTTTTATTAGCACTAATTAATGCTTCTACATTTTCAATATCATTATAGCGTGCCAACAACGTATCTTTTGCCGTGCCTTCTGTAACTCCAGGGCTGTTTGGCGAACCAAAAGTGACAGCTCCACTACCCGCTTGAATTAAAAACGAATCGCTATGCCCGTGATAACAACCAGCAAATTTTATGATTTTATCTTTTCCTGTATAACCACGTGCTAAACGTACGGCACTCATACAAGCTTCGGTACCAGAATTTACAAATCGTATTTTATCAATATTTGGAACCATTGAAACCGCTAACTCTGCAATTTTAGTTTCTATTTCGGTTGGCATTCCAAACGATGTTCCTTTTTTTGCTTTTTCAACAACAGCGTCTACAACAGGTTTATAGGCATGACCTAAAATCATTGGGCCCCATGAATTTATATAATCGATTAAACAATTACCATCTTCATCATATAAATAAGCTCCTTTTGCTTCTTTTACAAAAATGGGAGTTCCACCAACGGCCTTAAAGGCTCTAACTGGTGAGTTTACACCTCCAGGAATTACTTTCTCTGCTTTAGCAAACAAAGCACTACTTCTTTGATAATTCATTATTATTTAATTTTTTGATGCTGGTTTCACTAGTAATTCCTGCCCAATACTAAGCACAAAATCACTTAACCCATTTATATTTTGAAGTTCTTCTACAGTCATATTATATTTTTTAGCAATAGAATATAAAGTATCCCCTTTTACTACAATATGAGTAGCCGTTTCTAGAACTACTTCGCTTACTGTTGTGTCTTCGCTTACTGATTCTACAGCAACTACTAATCCTTTTTTAATTTGCAATTCTTGCCCAATACTAAGTGTTGTATCACTTAAACCATTCATATTCTTAAGCTCATCAACCGTGATATTATATGCTCTTGCAATAGAATACATAGTATCGCCTTTTGATACAATATGAGTAGAGTTATTACTTTTTATAATGTCTTTATCTTCTTTTTCTACGACTAGAGGTTCTTCATATTTGGAATAACTTTCCCCAAGCACTTCCCTATCAAATTCATATAATTCATATCTTTCAATAAGACTTATTAGCTTGTTTGGGTATTTTTTATCGGTAGCATACCCTGCAGCTTTTAATCCTTTTGCCCAACCTTTATAGTCTTCTTTTTTTAATTTGAATAGCTTGCCATATCGTTTCCTTTGCGTTAAAAACAAAGAGTGATCTCTAAACGAATATTTAGCATCTTTATACTTTCTAAAACATTCTTGCTTTTCATCATCATCATGATACACTTTGGCTCCCGTCCAATCATGACATTTAATTCCGAAATGATTATTTGCTTTTACTGAAAGTGTTCCATGACCCGAACCTGACTCTAAAACACCTTGTGCTAACGTGATACTGGCAGGAATACCATAAAGACTCATTTCATTTTTAGCAATTTCACTATAAGTATCTATATATTTTTCGGTTTTATTAGCATATACTTTAGGTGGTATAACCTCCTTATTGTCATCTACCTGCTTAGTCGTTGTATTAGTTGTTCTTGTTTTAGGATGTTTTGAGACTATAGTTTTTTTAGCTTTACAACTAAAAAGGACGCAACCTAAACATATTATTAATAAAACTCTATTCATTAAACTATTCTATTATTGGTAAATTTTTCTTTTTTAATACAGCATTCATTCCTTCAATTCCTTGTAAACCTCCTGTATGAATCACTAAAATCTTGGAACCTTTAGGGAAATAATTTTTGTTAATTAAATCAAAAACACCAAACATCAATTTTCCTGTATAAACGGGATCTAAAGGAATATTATAATCTTTTTTAAACTGATTAATGAACGCTACTAAATCTTCATTTATTTTAGCATAACCACCAAAATGATAATCGGTTATTAGTTTCCAATGACTCTTAATTGCAAATTTACTAATATCTTGTTGTAAAAAGTCGCCTTTTAGAGCAGGAAATCCTAAAACTTGTTGACTAGGTTTTGAACAATTTATGAGTCCTGAAATAGTACCTCCTGTTCCAACAGAACAACAGATATAATCAAAAGAAGCATCTTTATTTGTTAAAATTTCTTCACAGCCTTTAACCGCTAAATTATTAGTGCCGCCTTCTGGAACGAGATAAAAATCATCAAATTCATCTTTTAAATTATTTAAAATAATTTCTGATGTTTTTTCTCTATAAAGCGATCTAGAAACAAACTTAAAGGCCATACCACATTGCTTAGCAAAACGCAACGTTGGGTTACTTTCTACTTTACTAGCGAGTTCATCGCCTCTTATAATTCCAATAGTTTTAAACCCAGAAATTTGTCCTGCAGAAGCCACCGCAGCAATATGATTTGAATAAGCACCACCAAAAGTAAGCAAGGTTTTAAGTCCCTCTTTTTTGGCTTCAATGATGTTATATTTAAGCTTTCTATATTTATTCCCAGACACAAAAGGGTGTACTTCATCCTCTCTCTTTACAAACAATTCAACACCTTTCTCTTTAGGTAGTTTCACTTGCTGGTTAATGCTATTTTGAAGCTTAAAAGTCATGAATGCGAAGATACTTCAAAAAATGCCAAAATGTTCGCTGCTCTAAATAATCTAAATGAGATTCATTGTAGTATGCTTCACGCTCAAAAGAAATATTTCTATAAGCTTTATTCCAATTTTTATATTGTAATAATCTAATTAAAAACTCACCAACATAAAATAAATAGAAAGGCAAAATAAGCATTTCTAATTGTTGTCTTAAATGAATTTTCTCGTGATTCAATAATATTTCATCAACCTTTAAATCCTTAGATTTTAAAAACACAAACGGAAAAACGGCAAGTGCGGTATAACCTTTTGGCACTATATATTTCGAAATAAAAATCATAGTTTATTGCTTTCAAGAATCAATCCAAAATGCATTATCTTTGTTATTATATGAAGAAATTGATCCCCGTTGAAGAAGGTGATTATTACCTAACACCAGAAGGATATCGCTGTTTTACCGAACAATACCATTTAAAACGCGGATATTGTTGTGAAAGCGGATGCAGACATTGCCCCTATGGGTATGATAAAAAAACCAACTCTATAAAAAAATAACGTTTCATATTCAACTTTTATTCAGCTAAAGCCTTGGTATGATTATTGATACACATAATTACGTTTGTTTATTAAAATAATATCAGAATAAATACTGCTATTATGAGTTTTACAAACACATTATAACCATTAAAAAAATGCACTATGAAAAATTTATTAAAAACTCTACCTCTTTTAGCATTGCTTATTGTAGTTACATCTTGTAGTTCTGTTAAAGTAGCTGCAGATTATGATAAAAATGCGAAATTTAGCGAATACAAAACCTTCGCTTTCTTTAAATCGGGTATTGACAAAGCTGAAATTAGCGATTTAGACAAACGTCGAATACTTCGCGCTATTGAAGCTGAATTACTTGCTAAAGGTTTCACTAAATCTGAAAAGCCTGATTTATTAATAAGCTTATTTACAAAATCTCAACAACGGGTTGATGTTTATAATAACTCTTGGGGTAACGGCGCTTGGGGCTGGGGAGGCTATGGTGGCTTTGGACCTGGTTGGGGTTGGGGCTGGAATCAACCTAGCACTTCTGTATCAACACAAGGTGTTTTATATGTAGATCTTATTGATGCCAACAAAAAAGAATTAGTTTGGCAAGGTATGGGTTCTGGGTATTTAAGCCGAAATATGGAGAAAAAAGAAGAACGCATAAAAGAGTTTGTTGCTAAAATCATGGAGAAATACCCTCCGGGAGCACAACAATAACAAACATTGAATAAAGAATGATAAAGCAACTTGAAAGAGTTGCTTTTTTATTTACAAACTATCTAAACCGTTTCAAAGTCTTCTTAGTAAAATCACTTAGCACTAATTTTCCACTAATTTTAGCACGTTCTAACAATAAAACATCCCAATTATCCGTGCCTTCCCAGAGTACTTTTTTCATATTACTTAAAGCTTCAGGATTATAACCAGCTAATTTATTCACTAAAGTTTCAACAGCAATATCAAGTGCTTCCGTAGTTGATAAAACCTCAGCATACAAACCTTTGCTTTTGGCAAATTCTGAAGAAAAAAACGATTCGGCATCTATAGTCATTTCTGCCATAGCTGTTTTACCAATTTTTCTTGACACAGCAGGTTCTATTACAAATGGCCCAATACCAATACTTAACTCACTTAATCTTATGGATGCATATATGGTTGCCAAACAATAATCGGTTGCAGCTGCTAAACCAACGCCTCCACCTACAGCTTTTCCTTGCACACGCCCTATAATTAATTTAGGACATTTACGCATGGCATTAATTACTTTTGCAAACCCAGAAAAGAATTGCACTCCTGCTTCCTCATCTTCAATAGTTATAACTTCATTAAAACTGGCGCCTGCGCAAAAGGTTCTATCTCCTCCACTTTTTAAAACAATAACTTTAATAGCATCATTTTTACCAGCGTCTGTAATTGTTTCTTCTAATTTAGATAGTATATCACTAGGCATCGAGTTTCTATTGGGGTGATAAAACTCGATATATCCAACTTTATTTTCTATACTTAATGTGACGTATGCTTCCATTTTACTAATAAATTTACGGTTTGAAATATACATAAAATTATTAGTAACAGATGTTACATTCTTTTATTATAAGTTAAAGATATTTGCAAAAACGAATTTAAGATTATGGGATTATTAGATATGTTATTTGGAAATAAAAAAGAAATGATTAGCGATTTTAAAAAAAGAGGTGCTATTGTAATTGATGTGCGCACTAAAGAGGAATACAGTCAAGGAGCCATTCCTGGGTCTAAAAATATTCCGTTGCAAAATATTAACTCTAAAATTCAAGACATAAAAAAGCTAAACAAACCCGTAATTACTTGTTGTGCCAGTGGCATGCGTTCTGGGAGTGCAGCTTCAATTTTAAAAAGCAATGGTATTGAAACTATAAATGGAGGCGGATGGAGCAGTTTAAATAGTAAACTATAATTTTATTTTAAACCATTAAAATCATTAACAGATTGCATTGGGTTTTCGTTATACTTTAACGTCCAACCCAAAGAGTTTGTTAGAATATAGAATTTTGAAAGTTCGCTGATTAATCTGTTTTTAGCATTCTTCTTTAAATCGGATGCTTCTAGTTTTTTATTTAAAGATTGTTTTACAATATTTTTAATATTGTTATAATCTTTGGCTTCAAATGGGTTAAAAAAATCTGCTTGAATATCGTAATATTCAAAATCTGGATTTATTTTTATTTCTTCTTTCGGAATACTTAATATGGTGAGCGTTTTAGTGACTTCATCTACTTCAAATTCAATTTTACTTAAATCATAAGCTATAGTAACATCGGCATTAACAACAACTAACGCTTTTTTCTCAGAAGTGAAATAATCGCCAAAAACTTCTTTTGAATTTTTATAATTGAAAACTTCGCTAAAATGACCTTCGGTAACAATTAGCTTCCCTACATTTTTAATTTGTTCCTGTATAAGTGCAGAACTTTCCTGAAGCACAATATTATCTTCCTTTTTATCTTCGCAATATTTAAAGGTGAAGAGTATTATTAAAGTTACAATAACTCCGAATAGAATTTTCCGCATGTACTAATTTAGAAATATTTTAGAACTAATGGCCATTAAGACACATGAAAATTAGACCATTTTTTTGAATTAAAAACTTCTTATAAAGCAAAAAACACTAGTTTATCTTCGACATATGAAGTCTAACTAATGTAATTAACTCTAATTTAATAGCACTACAAATATATGACACTTACTCGATTTGTTTATTAATACAACGTTAACCTAACGTTATATTAAATTATTTTTTTTTGCCTTTTGTACGGCTTCTAATTTATTATGTACTTGTAATTTTTTATAAATATTTTCAATATGCTTTCTTACTGTACCTGTAGACAAAATTAGATTATCGGCAATTGAATTATAACTCAACCCTTTGCTTAAATGCTCTAACACCTCAACTTCTCTAACGGTTAACTTAATACCTTCTTGCTCTTCAGTATTCTCTATATCAAAAGGATTCCTAAGTAATTTTAAAGTTTTCATGGCAATGGACGGATTCATTGCTGCGCCTCCGTTTAAGGTGTCTTTAATGCCTGTATACAAATCTTTAGCATTAACTTCTTTAAGTAAATACCCGTCGGCTCCTGCTTTTATAGCATTAAAAATATTTTCGTCATTATCAAAAACGGTGAGCATTATAATTTTTATATGTGGATATTTTCTTTTTATAATTTCGGTAGCCTCAATCCCATTTAAAACTGGCATTTCAATATCCATTAGAATTAAATCGATGTTATGATTTTCTTCAAGTTTAACTAACAAATCAGAGCCATTTAATGCAGAAAAACTAACCTTTAAATTTTCGAAAAACGACAGTTTCTCAGACACCATTCTTATTAAGAAAGAATTATCATCTACAATAGCTATTTTTATATTCATCTTAATGGCAATTATATTTCTAAAATTATTGATGTTCCTTTATTTAAATCACTTTTAATTTTTAAAGTAGCATCTATATCATGCGCCCTTTTTCTCATGTTATTAAGCCCGTTCCCAAGCATAATATCTTTTTCTTCAAATCCTTTACCGTTATCTTCAACAACGAACTTTATACTGTTCTTCAACTTTTTTATATTAACAGTAACATTTGAAGCTTCAGAATATTTAATGGCATTATGTATTGCTTCTTGAATGATTCTATAAATATTCATTCCCATAACAGACTTAAACTCTAAATTTTTTGAGAGTGATTCGTCAATATTAAAACTAAAGTTTATTGAATTTGATGAAACATCTGCATTATCAATAAAATTTGAAATACGGCCTTGTAAATCTTCTAAAGAAATGGCATTTTTATTCATGGCCCATATAGTATCGCGCAATTCATAAATGGTATCTTTTGTAAACGCACTAATATGACTTAATTTATTGGTTAACTTTTTATTGGTAATTTTAAAACCGTATTGCAAATTATCAATAGACGAAATAATGAAGGTAAGTTGCGCCCCTATATTATCATGTAAATCGCGTGATATTTTTAACCGTTGTTCATTTAGTTTATTTTGAGTTTCAATTTTAACTAAAGCTTCTTTTAATTCGCTCTCTTTTTTAAGTTGTTGGTTTTTTAATTTTTGCTGCTTATAAACTAAATACCCTAATACAGACAATACAATTGCTAAAATACCCAACCCAACTATTTGAGTATTTTTTTGATTTATATAAAGTTCTTTTTCGGCTAAGTCTGCGCGTTGAGATAGAATTTCTTTTTCTTTTTTTTCGGTTTGATATTTGGTTTCTAATTCGTAAACAGTTTTTATTTTTTTTTCTTCAAAAAAACTATCTTTTGCTTTACTATATGCTTCATAATTAAGATAAGCATTTTCAAAATCTCCAGTTAAAACTTCAATTTTAGCTAATAGCTTGAAAGCATCTATTTTGAATTCTACAAAGCTATTTTCTTCAATGACTTTTAATGCGTTAGAAAGAGTTTCTCTTGCTTTTTTAAACTGTCTCTGTACTACATAATTGTTTGCTAAAGCTATTTGAGTACTTGATAATTCATATAAATTATTATCTTTTTTAAAGTCTGCAATTGCAGACAAAAAATCCTTTCTCGCCTCTTCATGTTGTTTTAAACTATCTTTAGCTATAGCCATATTAGCCTTCATATAAGGTATATACCTGGTGTACCCTAATTTCTCATACAAATACGCTGCTTTTGTTAAGTATTCTATAGATTTTTTATAATCTTTAAGATCTGTTAAAACAGACCCTATATTTCCCGTTACAATAGCTTTCCCTATTTCAAAATTGTGTTCCTCATAAATAGTAAGAGCCCTTTCATAATATTCTAACACTTTTCTATACTCCTTTTGTTTTTTATAAACAATTCCAATATTTACTAAAACTGTTGGAACCTTTTCAAAATCATTAGAATGTTTTTCGTAAATTTCTAATGCTTTAAAATAGTTTATTAAAGCAACATCATAGTTTCCTTTAAGATCCTCAACTACACCTATATTACAGTAGGTATCTGCAATACCAATTGTATCCTTGATTCTTAATTTTATACCTAAACTTCTTTGATGATATATTTCAGCACTATCAATTTTATTTAAAGCTTCAAATGATGATGCAATATTATTATATGCAGAGGCAATTGCTTTCTCATTATTTATAGTTTTTGATATTGCTAGTGAACGTTTAGCATAAAAGAGGGCTGAGTCTGCTTGAGAATTTCTAAACTCCCAAGAAAGCTCATTAAGTGTTGCTATTAAAGGAAGTTCTTTTTGAGTTTTAGACAGCTTTAATAAACTATCTAGTCTCTTACTATTTACTTGCGAGTAAGAAACAAAAGACAGACTACAAAAAAGGAGAATAAAATATTTAACCATAATCTCAATAATACATTATTCAATAAAAATATTCTTTTTGTATTAAAAGGAGTTCTTTAGTAATTCTAAAAAGTCGATTAAAAAGAGATTCATATAAATTATCTACCAACAAAAGTTGTTGCTTAATTACATCGTTTTTATCATTCTCTATTTTAAAGACTTCTTTTAATTTCAGATACTGTTTTTTAAAATTTTTGTTTAATATAATTGTATTTATATAAACCTTAATACTAAAACCTACCAATATACAAAGTACAATATAAATTGATATACTAAAAAACACATTAAAACCCATCGTTACAAGATTTAAAATTTAACATTAGAGCGATAGCAAAAAAAAACACCAACATCAAATCTTTTTATCGATTTGAACGTTGATGTTTTTTGATATACACTGATTAATAGCATTCTAAATTTAACCTAATATATTGAAAATCAGACAATTTTTCGATTAAGTGTTATAAAAAAAGATTAAGCGTAATAACAAATTTATCACGCCTAACCAAACAAATCTCAACAACAAGATTTATTTTTGAAGATTGTAAGCGTAAATACTTGTTCCATTTGCCAAATAATAAAGAACGCCACCAAATTCATCTACTTCGTACTCTGGTTTTTTATCTTTTAATACAATCTCTTTTTCCACCTGACCTGAGTCTTTACTTACTTTCACCAAGCCAACACCATCATCTAACTTAGTTAACATAAATTGAGCATCTTGTGTAGCTGCAGTTGCTTTAAACCTTTTTGCCATTTCGTTAAATGATGCAGAACCTATGGCTGCAAACATTTCTGCTTTTCTATTCATATCTGCTCCATAACTATTGTATTGCCCAATAGCATTTGTATTAGCACCTGCTCTTGCAGCAGCAGAGGCCGACATAGTTGTAGACGCTACTGCTAACACTGCCATTAAACCTGCTCCAAAGGCACTTTTTCCAGGAGAGCGATAATACTCATGAAACTTTTTTGAACCGTCAAAATCAAGCATCATAACATTTTGATCGGATGAAAGAAGCAATCCTCCATCTCGAACTTCTAAACTAGTAGGGTTCTCTTTTTCTTCAAAATCATACTTTGACAATGTACTTATATCACCCGTGTTTTCATCAATAGCGATCATTTCTTCACCTGTACTTATTAGGTAGCGCCCATGCCCTTCATCATAGGTACTCGTAACTGCTTTTGCTTTTTTATACTTTATAGGCTTATTCCAAATAGACTCCCCAGTCTCAAGATTAATGATATCTGCATCACTATCAGTAATATAAATTACACCTTGTTTTGTAAGTGCCATAGTGTGAATGTTTTCGCCTGTTTTTAGTGGTTTCTTAAATAACGGCTCTCCTTCAAATGAAATTTTATTTATACCACCATCTCCAATACCAAATAAAATACCATCGTCCATAATATAAAAATGTTGCACATAACCTTTAGTTTTTGGAGCTTTATCCCATAAATCCTCTCCTGTACTTGCTGATAAAAAAGAAATATTACTTTGTGCTTTTGCTGCTCCTATTCCAGACAAACCTTTCTTACCTGTATCTGCAACATTACTAACTATAGCTAAACCTTTTGATGTGATTTGAAAATTAGAAACCACTCCTTTAACTTTATTACCATCTGGCCACATTAAAGCTCCTGATGAACTTACTTTATAAATCTCTTGATTTTTGCCGTTGTTAACATTAACAAAAGCATAAATAGATTTCCCATCTGCTGCTGGCTCAACAAAAGCAACATTCTTAAGCTTAGTAGTCCAAGTTTCGTTACCAGTTGCCAAATCAATTCGGGTTAACCCTTTTCCTGATGGGATAATTAAACCTCCATCAATAATATTTGGCTGCCCTGTCATCACATCAAAACCTTTAAATACAAATAGTTTTTCTTCTTTTCCAGTAGCCATATCGTAAATACCCAATGCATTTGCAAATTTTTCTTTAGAACTACGTTGCCCTGCAACAATTAGCTTATTTTCGGGCAATAGCAAAGTTGGTTGCCCTGCAGCTTTCCATCCATTAGCTTTGGTATCAAAAACACGTTTACCAGAAACAACATCAATAACGCTTTGTTTTGTTGAAATACCTGCAAAACCCATTTGCCCCACCATAACATAAGGTGTATTAGGTATAATATTAATTTCTTCTTCTTTAACTTTTCCGTAATCGTCAAAATTAAAGAGCAAACCTTCTTGTCCTGGTTTTACTCCCGCTAAACCCTTACCGTGTGTAATTAATAATACACCAGAACTGGTTACTGTCATTTTTTCAATTTTCCCACCAATATCATACTTAAAATCTGGTGTTTCTGCTTTTTGAGCTTGTACTAAGTTTACAATAAGCGCGCATGCTAACAGTAAATAAAATTGTTTTAATTTTCTCATTGTTGAATTTGTTTTACGATTAATAGCATCACAAAACTGCAACATTAAGAAAATGAAATCAATACGATGAATTACGTATATTAAGAAGAAAAAAAAAGGTTGCCTTAAGACAACCTTTTCAAATTATATTAGAATAGTCCCTTTAAAAATTATCCCTTAAATAAATTAAAACTCTAATACATTTATATGCTATTAAAAACAAACAAAACTTTATTTGAGAGTTATAAAGTATCCGTTTTAATAAACATTCACACAAACATATTGATTAAAACGTAAGTAACTTACTCATCAAATAGCTGCATCAAGCTTTTTAAAGAAATCAATAAGAGTTTAAGCAAATCAGTAAAAGCATAATTGAATTAAAAAATAATTTTTCAAACCATTAATCATTTTATAATAATAATAATAATAATAATAATGAATTTGAATTATATCATCTAGAACAAAAACATAAGACTCATTATTTGCGAAATTATACGTTAACTTATTTTTAATTGCTATAGGCCATATTTTAATTTTACCGCATTAAAATTTTGTTGAACTTCTACAGCTGTAAGTACTCTTTTGTAAATTAATACTTGAGCAATGTTTCCGTTAAAAAAATAATTACTACCAGCTCTTGCTCCTATATATAGGGGCAAACTAGAGTAATTTCCACTGGTGTCTGCGTTTAGTGAGGTTTGAGTATGATTTAAGACTCCATCAACATATATTATACTTTGATTATTTGCTACTTGACTTCTATCTACGGTTACTGAAAAAAAGTGCCAATTATTATCATTTAAAGTGTTTGTTGAGTGAGATGCGTTATAATCTTGATTGTGATCCGTAAATTGCATTTTCCCACTTGGTTGCCCACCTAGAACACCAAAAGCATTATTAGAATTCCAATCAGTACTGTGTTCTAAAATCATTGATACTGGTGTAGATGAATATTTTATAATAATTTGAATTGTTATTTTATCAGTATCAGATAAGTCTAAACCAGTATCTGTTACAAAATAATCATCTACACCATCAAAAACTAAAGAGCCGTTGTTAGCACTATTATATATAACTCCATTTTGTAGGGTTCCATGATTATCATTACCACTCAAATCCATCCAAGTTGTACCGGTTTCCGTGTAACTATGTTCATTACCAGCATCTAAATACATTACTAAACCAGTTGTTATTATGTCGTCTGATTTTGTTTGAATTGGGAGACCATTTTTAGTAACTCCAAAACCCTCTCCTATAGCCCCATATTTATTCACATAATTAACGTTCGCTCTTGAAAATTGACCATTTTCAGTAACAATTGAGTAACTATTTACCGCTAAAGTAGCACTAACGTCTCCACTAGCATAGGTATCATCCCCTGCCTGAGCAGCTGTAATTGTAGCGGTACCTGTTCCTGTAATTGTTACTGTTGTTCCGCTAATTGTTGCTACCGCTGGATTATTACTTGTATAAGTAAATGCACCAGTACTGTTACTTGTTGGTGCTGCTATAGTATAGGAAGCATCAAAGTATGTTTTTGTAATATTATTAAAATTAGTTATTGTAGGCGCAGGTTTCTGAGAAAAAACAGTGACTTCGTCAATACTTCCAGACCTTATGTAGATTTGAATGCTGTCAAAACTAGGAGAAAATCCTGAATCTGATGCTGATGGGCTCGTGGGGTTTGAATAATCAAACGTTGATAAATCGGGGTTTACCCACATATCTGTTGTGTTTAAATCGTAATCTATACGAACCACTACCAAATTTTGCGCAGCCAAACTCGCTGAGGATTGTGTTTGAGTAACACCAGCAACCTCTACAATTGACATAAAAGCTCCTGTATTCGCTCCTATAATCCCAACGAAATCCGCACCATTGTAAAGTCTAATATGTGGTGTTCCTGCGCCTCCAGGCGATTCAAAAACAGATATAAATTGAAAATAAACTACACCGCTACTTTGTAATGGCAACGATCTCTTTAAAGCTGCGATTTGATTACAGGACCCATAACACGTATTATCAAATTCAGCTTTAAGTCCTTCTGTGGATAAGCCAGTATATGTAAACCCTGTTGTTGCTGTCTTTAAATAGCGATCTTGATACGTACCTACCCAATCGGTTGTCCATCCGCTACCTCCATTTGCATTAAGTAATGATGAACCACTTGTATAGTCGAACCCCTCATAAGCAACTAAATTAAATCCTGATGGCGTTTGGGCATTTCCTGAAAACACCATGGATAAGAAAATCACACTTAAAAAGCTAAGACTTCTTAATATTTTACATAATGAAACTATTAAATTAAATACAGACATCTTTTAGTTTTTAAAATATTAATTTTTTAATAAAAATAATCAAACTGAATTCTATCTCCAGATGCTAAAGCATAGCCTCCATTACTTGCAGATACATATGTTAAAGTAGCTCCACTTACACTATATGCCGAATTACTTATTCTTATACCATTCACATACATTTTCACTTTACTATTTACTGATGGTGTTTGTGTTAAGGTAAAACTTGTTTGGCTAGCCGTTGCACTAAATTCATCGGCAACCTCTATTACAGAAGCAGCTCCTGAAGAAACAGAACCATCTGCCATTAAAAATTGGCTAGATGTACCACCAGATTTTATATAAGAATTGGCTGTTATTGCCCCACTTGTTTTTACATCTGTAATGGAGGTATTACCTAACTGCATGGTGTTACTTGCAGCAACCATAGCTCCATAACCAATTGCTGTTGTATTCGTTAAACCTGCTGAAGAAACAACTGTAGACGCTCCAATAGCAGTATTATTTGATCCTGTAGTATTTGTTGAGAATGCATTTAACCCAATAGAAGTATTATTATTACCAGTTGAACTATTAATTAATGCATTTGTACCTACAGAAGTATTACCTGTACCAGAAGTATACATTAAAGCACGACTTCCTAAACCTGTATTATTTGAACCAGGAATAGATTCACTAATTGCTTCGTTACCTATAGCTGTATTTGATGAGCCTGTTGTGTTTTTTTGCAAAGCATAAGTTCCGATTGCAGAATTCCATTGACCAGACGTATTACTAATTAAAGAAGAGTTACCAACCGCTACATTTCTGCTATTCGCATTACTTCCAGCACCTTTACCAAACTTTGTACTATTAATTGTTATATCAGCACTAAAATTTTTAGTACCTGCAATGGTTTGATTGGTGGTTAAATCTACAAAGTTTTTAGCTGAAGATCCTGTTCCTCCATTAGCAACTGGTAATACGCCACTATACGAAGTAGCTGTATTAGATAGTGTAGACCATGCTAAAGCTCCAGAACCATCTGTCGTTAATACTTGACTTGCTGTTCCTGCATCTACTGGAAGCGTTAAAGTATAATCTGCAGCCATTGCCTGAGATTGAATCGTAACCTTGTTTGAACCATCATCACTGTCTTCATAAACAGCCATTGTTCCTGCACTTGTTGAACCATTATTAACAGAAAAACCTGAAGTTGCTGTTAAAGATCCATTCACAGTTAAAGCATCTGTATCAAAATCTCCATAAATAAGAGGTGTTGTTGTATTTGAGTTATCAATATACAATGTATTTGATCCTGTTTCATTATAACCAGCTTGATAACCTAACATAACATTACCATCATCATTATTACCTAATTTATAACCTGCTTGATGACCTATAACCGTATTATTACTGTTACCTGTTCCCATTGTTGATCCATTATTAAATATAGACCTATAACCTATTGCAACATTATTATTTCCGCCAGTATTTGTATTACCTGCCTGTCTTCCTAAAAATGTATTAAACTCTCCTGTAGTATTTCTATATCCTGCTCCTTGTCCTAAAAATGTATTATTATCTCCTGTGGTATAATAACCTGCTGCTTGTCCTACCATAGTATTAGAAGCTGAAGCTGTCATTGAATAACCTGCTGTATGCCCTATAATAGTGTTTAAATTACCTTCCCATGAACCTCCGTTTAAACTATAAGCTGCATTATATCCAATAGCCACATTATATTGTTCATCACTACCGTTAGCATTATCTGCACTATCCATAGCACCGTTTCCAATAATTACATTCTGTGTAGTATTAATATGAGATAATCGAGATACACCACCGGTTCCATTTTCCATTACAAAAGACTCTGCACCTGCTAAATCAAAACGTATTTTATCCTCATCAGCACTTTCTTCCACTTGTATTTTTGTATCAGCATCGGTGTCGGCTATCGAAACAGCTACTTTAGCTGCTGCCCATATGCCAGCACCATCGCCATCTGAAGTCCAAACTTCACTACTAGTACCAGCTGAACTAATCATATAGGCTCCGTTCTCTACTTTTGTTGCAGTTAATGTCCCATCTGATAAATCATCTAAATCTGCATCATACGCTTGAACATTTGTTCCAATTACTAAGCCTAAGTTTGTTCTTGCTGTAGTTGTATTTGATAAATCAGATAAGTTATTTGTTGAAACCAAATCTCCTCCTGCATCAGTAGTCCAACTTAACACGCCACTTCCATCTGTTTTCAAAACTTGGTTTGCTGTTCCGTCTGTGTTTGGGTAAGTTACTGCTCCTGAAGTAATAACTCCTGAAGTTGAAACTAAAGTAACGGAACTGTTTCCTAATTGTATTTTATTACTCGCCGTAACTATAGCACCATTACCAATTGCTGTTGCATTAGTTAAAGTACCACTAGAAACATCTGCATCATAACCAACTACGACATTGTAATCTCCTGTTGATATTTTGTTTCCTGCCTGATATCCTAAAGTAATATTTCCTTCTCCTCCATCATTGCTTCTACTTGAATTATTCCCTAATGCTATGTTGTTACTCCCTGTAGTTTCTTGATATAATGCTCCTAAACCCATTGCTATATTACTAGAACCACTATTTCCTTGTCTATATGCAAGAGTTCCTAATGATATATTATGAGATCCAGATGTTCCTTGATAATTGGCTCCATTCCCAATTGCAACGTTACTATCTCCTTCGGCTGCGTTTCTATTAGTAGCTGTACCTATAGCAACATTATTACTTCCTGTTATAGAAAACCCAGCTTGTTCACCAATCGCAACATTATTAATTCCTGTCGAATTAGAAACCAATGCATTAACACCTATTGATGTATTGGATGCAACACCAGCAGCCCCTAGTCCAATTATTACCCCTTTCACATTTATATTGGAATTAAAAGTTTTAACTCCAGAAATATTTTGGTTTGTAGTTAAATCTACAAACTTTCCAGAAGTAGCAGTTGTTACAAAAGCTGTTGTAGCAATAGATGTCGTATTATCTCCAGCATTTTGTGTTGTAGCAATGGTTCCTGTTGGCAAAATCGGAGTTCCTGTAAAGATTGGCGAGGCTATATCTGCTTTTAAAGCTAAATTTGTATTTGTAGCATAACTACTCAAATCTTGATCGCCTGTATTAGTTCCTGAAATTGTGGTTAATTTTGTTTTCTCTGCTGTTGAATAATCTTCCGTTGATAATCCTTTTCCTGATACTTTATCAACCTTTAAATCCAATGCCGTTTGGGTTGCTGCCTCATTAGCATCAACATCCGATTGCACAGTATCTACAGCTGTTGTAATTGATAAATCAATATTATCAACACTTGTTTTAATTGCATCAATGTTTGTTTGCAAAATAACATCTGAAGAGATACTTACAGCCTCATTGGCGTTTACATCCAATTGAATTACTGATTCAGCATCGGTTGCTCTATTTTGTTCGGCTACAATATCTGCTGTATTGTTCATTACTGCATCAGAATCTTTAATAAGTGCAGGTTGTGGCATGAACGTTAATTCTTGCTCATTTAAAGAGATGAAATTATTACCAACTCCAGAAAAATCAATATCTACTTTTAATTTTTTTGAAAAACCGTTCCATACAATATCTTCAAAATTACTTGAACCCGTTGTAGTTCCATGTCCTATAAGTAAATTTATCATTCCATAAGCGTCAGTACTTGTTTGGTGATACTCTTGGTATTCTTGATTATTAAACTCATCACTAATTGTAAACTGAATCACAACCTTGCTATTAGTTAAAATATTAGATTGTGCGTTTGCTCCTGGAAGTTCTTTTACATTCGGATTTAAAATTACTGCTTGGTAACTAATTCCTGGTGTTTGTGAAAAAGATTGAAAACCACCAATAACAAATAGGAGTAATAGTATTATTTTTTTCATAAGATTAAGGTTTAAGTATTTTTTGGGTTGGGTTTATAGGGTTGGGCTATTATCTATTATTTGGATATATCTATTAATACTCCAAAGCTTATATTATGGCTTTTAATTCTTAAAGATTCATAATCTGTACTGCCAGATTGATTCAAACTTTTTCCGAAAAGATATTGCACATAAACAGACAGTTCTTTTGAAACTGGATGCAAAAAACCTGCTCCAGATTTAAAACTAATCATGGCTTTATTAAAGTCATCAACATTTTTAAGGTTAATAATTTCGTTGTTTAAATTTTGAGTTCCTTGAACTAAAAATCCAGTAGAAAACACTCCTTTTATATAAAAAATTGTTTTTTTGATACTAAATAGACTATAATCTAAACTAGCATTAAATTCTAAATAATTAGCATTCCATTCCATGATACCATTTAAAGCATTATCACTCCCTATGGCTCCATGACTCATATACCCAACTCCAAAAGCGCCTTTTAATTTTTCTATAGTGGCTATATTGAATCTATATCCTAAAGTCATAAAATTATGAGTAGTAGCCTGTAAATTATCAAGCTTATCTCCTTGCGAGTTCTGATAATCAAATGATGATGATGTTTTTCCTGTTTCCAAGTATAACTGTTGTGCAGATGCCACACTTGATATAATAAAAAGCAATAATAATTGTGCTATTTTTTTTATGTTCATTCTATTAGGGTTGAATTAATTACTATTTAAGAGTACTTTATTTTTTAATAATTTTGGATATGAATTGCTTTTGATTAGCAACCGTTTTTAAAATGTATTCGCCAGACTCCAACCAATCTAATCTTAGATCTATTTTTTGATTGGGCTTATAATTTTTATAAAACACACGAGATCCAAGAATACTAAACACTACTATTTTAACATCTCCTTTTATCTCTTCATTAAAGGCTAATGAGATTTGCTTTTCAAAAGGGTTTGGATATAAATTAATTTGAAGATCCATTGCCACATTTTGATCTTTAATTTTTGCCAAAATATCGGGTTGAATAAACCCTTGACGCAAAATATAATTATCCGTTTCAATAGCACCAATAATACTTGATTGCCCTATACTTTGCTGAATTAAATAGGAGTCTTCTTTAATTGTTATTGCTTCTGAAGATCCAGAAGCTCCAGTTGTTGATCGTACTAATAAATTTGATTGTGATAAAACTTGTTGTTGAAAAACACAACAAAAACATATTAATAAAAATAGTCTCATAATTAAGTATAGGTTTGTTAGGGCTGTTTATTCTTTCACTTTACGATTGTAAACCTAACAATAAAATAACATTTAAACGAATAAAATGAACGCTTTATCGATTTTTTGATCAATTCAGTAAGATTTTAAATCAATCAATAAGAAAAAAAACACTTGAACATATCTTATCTCCACTACGTTAATAAATAAAAAACTTAATTAAGATAACCTTTAAACAAGTAAAGCCCTCATAAACATTTTCTTTTCCTTATTACGTTTAAAAAAAAAGTCCCATATTAATTCATTATTTTTGGGCACTAAAATCCCATATAATAAATTGATAGAATCATTTTTATTTTTATTCACCGGTATTATTGGATTGATTACGATAGCTGTAATGATTATTTCATATAAATCTAATCCTTTTTACAATGTTTATTTATGTTTAATAATTGTTATTATCTCCATTCGTTTTTTAATTCATGGTAGTTATAAATTAGGCATTCAGACATTTTTTTTACCAGATCATGGAGCACATTCAATCTTATATTTAATTATTGCACCTTGCTTTTATTTATATTATAAAAACCTAGTTCATCAAAAAAAAGCTTACAATCTTAAAGATTTAAAACACTTCATTTTTATTGCATCTCTTTATTTCATCAATACTAAAGCAATCTTAAGTAAGATATTTGAGTTTGGACAAATAACAAATTCTATTTTAGTAATCTTATTTATAACATTCTATATCGTATTAATTTTTAAAATGTTAAGCAAAAACATATGGTTTAAAAAAGATGTACCTGTAAATAAAATTCATTTTAATTTAATCAAAAATTGGTCAATCTATTTATTTACGCTTAACTTACTAGGAGCCATTAGACTTATAGTATCAATTTTCAGTGAGGCTAATTCTGGATCTACTACTTCCGGAAAATCATTTGCATTTTTTTTACTGCTTTCTTGGTTATTTATATATTTTAAAATTTTAATCTCTCCAGAAATATTATACGGCTTACCTATTCTTAATAAAAAACTTCTCAAGTTTAACGCTCCTATTATAGAAAATGAGTCAACTAAAACAGTAACAAACAACAATTGGATATTAGAACCCAATTCTCTAAAGAACAATCAAGATTTAAAATTACAAGAAAAAATCAAGTCTAATATACTTAGTTACATACAAGAAGTTGATAAATTGAGTGATGAAAAATTATTTTTTAGAAACCCAAATATTTCTACTTCAGACCTTGCTAATAAGCTAGGTGTACCAACAAGTCATATTGTATACTTATTTAAATATCATTCCAATATTTCTTTTTCTGAATACAGAATGCACAGCAGAATTCAAGATGCCATTAATCTAATAGAATCAAACTATTTAAAAGTAAACACGTTAGACTCTTTAGCTTATAAAACAGGATTTGCATCATATAACCCCTTTTTTAGTGCTTTTAAAAAAACAACAATGTTCTCTCCTCAAGATTATTTAAAAAATAAAAACAACCTGATTTAAGCTCAAAATATTATTTGTTTATGCTTTTTTTGAAGTTGAATTTGTTTCTCTTTAATATTTAAAAGAAACTTTTTATGTGCTTCAGATTTTGGGTTAAATGATTTATGCTGAAGTCCTTTTTGAATACTGTCAACGTCATCCATTATTTTTAATGAATTTTTAGAAATCCAGACCTGTTTAAATTTATCCCAAATATAATTGATAGCTGTTTGGTTAGGGTGAATCATATCTTCAGTATAGAAACGATAATCGCGAAGCTCATCCATCATAATTTCATAAGAAGGAAAGTAATGTAATTGCCTATTTTCTATTGAAGATTGATTATTTATGAATTGATGAATTGCGGTAATTAAATGCGATTTGCTTTGTGTATTCTCTATGAATCCGTCTTTTAAATGACGTACAGGTGATACCGTAAAAATTACTGAAGCATTAGAGTTAACGCTTTTAATTAGTCTTACAATATTTTCTAACGATTGAATAATATCATCAACTCCCATTAATTCTTTAGAAAACTGTTTTTGCGGTACTTTATGGCAATTAGCAACCATTTTATTAGTTTCAACAGACCGATAAGCCCATGCAGTTCCTAAAGTGATAATAATATGCGTTGATTCGTATATTTGATTATTTGTAGATTCTATTTGACTATTTAAGTCATTCAGCAATTCTTCTTTTGAAACGTTACTCCATTTAGAATGTACATCAAAACAATGCCATTGTTCATTATGAAAAAAAACATCTTTTTCTGAATACTCCTTTCCTTCTACAGCATTAACTATTAAAGTTTCAATAGCTTTTGGATGAAATAATATCCCGAACGGATTTTGAAGGTTCTGAAACTTAAAATAATCTAACTTTTTACCAATATTATCAGAAAAACAAGATCCTAATAGTAACACATTAGAATAATAGTCTATTTGATTATTAGACTGTCTTTCTAGTTTTATTTTGGTTTGAAGATTCATATGTAAACATTTTTTTCCGCGCGGAGTCGCTAAGACGCGAAGTTTAGAAACCGGAAATACTATTCTAATCCGTTTACCAATCTTGTAATTCCTGTTTTTATTAATGGACTATTGAAATTAACTAACAACCCTAATTTCAATCCAGACAACTTTAAATATGTCATCAACTGTTTTTTATAAACAGGATGCATTTCTAAAACTGATTTAATTTCAATAATCACTTTATCATCAACAATTAAATCGGTTCTAAAACCTAAATCTAAAGTTTTATCCTTCCAAATAACTGGTAATTGCTTTTGACGTTCCACTTTTAAACCTTTATCCGTCAATTCTCTAAATAAAATTTCTTCATATACAGATTCCAACAATCCTGGGCCTAAACCTACATGAATATGATAGCAACAATCTACAATTATTGAAGCCAGATAATTCTCAAAAGAATCTTCTCTATTATTCATTTGAATTTATCTCTTTAATCCATTTAAAATTTGTGTCTTAGCGGCTTTGCGCGACTAAATCAAATACGCCTTAGCTTTTTCTAAAGCCTCATCTATACCTGCTGGATTCTTTCCGCCTGCTGTTGCAAAAAATGGTTGTCCGCCACCACCTCCTTGGATATATTTTCCAAGTTCACGAACTACTAATCCTGCATTTAAACCTTTACTGGCTACTAATTCTTTTGAAATGTAACAAGACAACAACGCTTTTCCGTTTTGTTCTGCTCCAAATAATAAAAATAAATTTTCAAACTGACTTCCCAATTCAAAAGCCACATCTTTTATTCCTGAGGCATCTAAGTCTAATTTCTTTGCTAAAAACTGAATCCCATTTATTTCTTGCAATTCAGATTTAAGTTCTCCTTTTATATTTTTAGCTTTATCTTTTAATAAAACTTCAATCTGTTTTTTAAGACTTGTGTTTTCATCTTGTAAATTCTGTAATGCTTTAACGGGCTCCTGGGTATTGTTAAGTAAATCTTTCATTTCAAAATAAGCTCGGTTATTTTCAAAATAGAAATCTTTAACAGCATCATTAGTTATTGCTTCAATACGACGAATTCCCGCTGCTACTGCTCCTTCAGACACAATTTTAAAATGCCAAATATCGGCTGTATTTTTAACATGTGTTCCTCCACAAAGCTCTACCGATTGTCCGAAACGAATAGCTCGAACGGTATCTCCATATTTTTCACCAAATAAACTCATGGCGCCATCTGCAATGGCTTCTTCTTTTGGAACATTTCGTTTTTCAATTAAAGGTAGTTTACCTTCAATACGTCTATTTACAAAGTTTTCTACATCACGTAACTCATCAACAGTTAATTTAGAAAAGTGTGAAAAATCAAAACGTAAATATTTCGAGTGCACCGCGCTTCCTTTTTGCTCTACATGTGTTCCTAAAACCTCTCTTAAAGCTTGATGTAATAAGTGTGTCGCTGTATGGTTACACTCTGTTCTATATCTTTGTTTTGAATCAACTACAGCTTTAAAACTACCATTAATGTCTTTAGGTAAATTTTTAGTAAAATGAATAATAACGTTATTTTCTTTTTTGGTATCTAATATATAAACTACATCCCCGTGAGTGTCTTCTAAATAGCCTTTATCACCTACTTGTCCACCACCTTCAGCATAAAATGGCGTTAAATTAAAAACAAGCTGATACATTTCACCATCTTTTTTAGAGGTTATTTTTCTATATCTAGTTAATTTTACATTAGCCTCTAAGGTATCATAACCAACAAATTCTTCTTCTACATCATTATATAAAATCGTCCAATCATCCGTAGACATTTCGCTAGCCGCACGCGAACGTTTTTTTTGTTTCCCTAGCTCTTTATTAAATCCTTCTTCATCTAATTTCAAACCTTTTTCAGAAAGAATTAAAGCCGTTAAATCTATTGGAAACCCATAAGTATCATAAAGTTCAAACGCTTTTTCTCCAGAAACAGTATCTCCTTTAGTTTCTTCAACAATTCGGTTTAATAAAACAAGTCCTTGATCTAAGGCTCTTAAAAAAGACTGTTCTTCTTCTTTAATAACATTTTCTATAAGTTGTTTTTGAGCTTTTAATTCTGGAAAGGCTGTTCCCATTTTTTTACTCAATATATCAACCAATCTATAGATAAAAGGTTCTTTTTTATCTAAAAAAGTAAATCCGTAACGTACAGCTCGACGCAAAATCCTTCTAATAACATAACCTGCACCTGTGTTACTTGGCAGCTGCCCATCGGCAATTGAAAAAGCCACAGCACGTACATGATCTGCAATCACACGAATAGCAATATCTATTTTTTCGTCTTTTCCATAATTCTTATTGGTGATGGTTTCTATTTCACGAATAATTGGAGTAAACACATCGGTATCGTAATTAGATTGCACGCCTTGTAATACCATACACAAACGCTCAAACCCCATACCGGTGTCAATATGTTTATTTGGTAAAGCCTCTAACGAACCGTTAGCCTTACGGTTGTATTGCATAAACACCAAATTCCAAATCTCTACCACTTGCGGATGATCCATGTTTACTAAATCCTTCCCAGAAACTTTTGCTTTTTCTTCCGCAGAACGAATATCTACATGAATCTCACTACAAGGACCACAGGGGCCTTGATCTCCCATTTCCCAGAAATTATCCTTTTTATTACCTTTTAAAATGCGGTCTTCAGAAATAAATTGTTTCCATAAATCGTATGCTTCGGTATCCATTCCAATACCATCTTCTTCGCAACCTTCAAAAACAGTAACATAAAGAATATCTTTATCTATACCATAAACATCTACTAAAAGTTCCCAAGCCCAAGCAATAGCTTCCTTTTTAAAGTAATCGCCAAAACTCCAATTTCCTAACATTTCAAATAATGTGTGATGATAGGTGTCATAGCCAACTTCTTCCAAATCGTTATGTTTACCAGACACACGTAAGCATTTTTGAGTATCGGAAATTCGATTACTTTTAGGTTGTGCATTCCCTAAAAAATATTCTTTAAAAGGAGCCATCCCAGAATTTACAAACATTAAAGTTGGGTCATCTTTTAGCACCATAGGTGCAGATGATACAATAGCATGTTTCTTTTCTTCAAAAAAACTTAAAAACTTAGATCGAATATCTTGAGACTTCATTTATATATTCTCTTTTCTATTAAATTATATTAATTGCAAAACAATTTTTACCTTTACTCTCCATTTTTCATTTTTAATAATGGGGAGAGCGAACCTACAATTATACTAACATACACAATATTTTAATAATTTTTTGTAGGTTTGGTCGTTTGCATATAAAAACACAACTATTATGTTGAATTTCATGAATTGCAAAAATAGTATATTTTAGGTAATGAGTAAGGTAAAATATTATTACGATTCCGAATCGCTTTCATATAAAAAAATAGAACGCAAAAAGCGCACTACTTTTAAATATGCTGCTGTGTTTATTTTAGGAACTGCCCTATTTGCTTTATTAATTGTTTTTACAGCTAGCCAATATGTGGAATCGCCGAAAGAACGTGCTTTAAAAAGAGAATTACAAAACGCCCAATTACAGTTTGAGCTATTGAATAAGAAAATGGATGAGGCTGAAGCTGTTTTAACTAATATTGCCGATAGAGACAATAATATTTATCGTGTTTATTTTGAAGCAAATCCTATTCCAGAAGCACAAAGGAAAGCTGGCTTCGGGGGTATAAATAGATATAAAAAATTTGAAGGATTTGATAATTCTAAACTTATTATAGAAAGTAACAAACGCTTAGATATTCTTCAAAAAGAAATAGTAGTGCAATCTAAATCTTTAGATGAAATAACAAAACTTGCTGAAGAAAAGGAAAAATTATTAGTTGCTATCCCTGCTATTCAGCCTGTTAGCAATGAAGATTTAACTCGAATGGCATCTGGTTACGGCATGAGAACAGACCCTTTTAACAAAACTCGAAAAATGCATTGGGGCATGGACTTTACCGCTCCTAGAGGCACCCCTATTTATGCAACAGGCGATGGTGTAATTGCTAGAGCAGATAATAGATCTACGGGTTACGGAAACCACATTCGAATTGATCATGGTTTTGGATATGTTAGTCTATACGCCCATTTGTACAAATACAATGTTAGAAAAAACCAAAGAGTAAAACGTGGTGACCTCATAGGCTTTGTAGGTAGTACTGGTCGCTCTGAAGCGCCACATTGCCATTATGAAGTTTTTAAAGATGGACAAAGAATTAACCCTATAAACTTTTATTACGGAAGTTTAACTGCTGAAGAATTCAGCGAACTACTGGAGCATGCTTCATTAGAAAATCAATCTCTAGATTAATGTATATAGATTTACCTGAAAAACGTTATTATGCTATTGGAGAAGTTGCAAAAGCCTTCGATGTAAATACCTCATTAATTCGTTTTTGGGAAAAAGAATTTGATGTACTAAAACCAAAGAAAAACGCTAAAGGCAATCGTAAATTTACTCCAGAAGACATTAAAAATCTTAAATTTATTTATCATCTTGTTAAAGAACGAGGTTTCACCCTTGAAGGCGCAAAAACACATTTAAAAGAAGGTAAAAAAGACACCCTTAATAATTTTGAAATAGTAAGTAAACTAGAAGACATAAAAAATCAACTTATTAAGATAAAACAACACCTTTAGACATTTTATTTTCTAAAATAAACAATTAAACATGTAACTTTTATATAAGTTATGTGTCTTACATACTAACAATTAAAAAAACATCTTTAAACTATTTTATTATGAAGAAATTTTTACCATTAATTATTATAGCTATAATAGCATTCGGAATCTATTCTTGGGGAAAAGGATTTAATAATACCGCAGTTGAATATCAAGCTGATGCAAAAACGGAATGGGCTAAAGTAGAAAGTGCTTACCAACGTCGTGCCGACTTAATACCAAATTTAGTTTCTACAGTAAAAGGCTATGCTGCTCACGAAAAAGAAACTTTAGAGAGTGTTATTAAAGCGCGTTCTGAAGCCACAAAAACAACCATTAATGCGGGCGATTTAACACCAGAAAAAATGGCTCAATTTCAACAAGCACAACAAGGTTTAAGTGGTGCTTTATCTAAATTATTAGTTACCGTAGAACGTTACCCAGAATTAAAAGCCGACAAAAGTTTTTTAGAATTACAATCGCAACTTGAAGGTACTGAGAATAGAATAAATGTAACAAGGGATAGATTTAACGATGCTGTTAATGTTTATGATAAATTCACTACTAAATTCCCTGGCAAACTATTAGCTAGCTTATTTGGTTTTGAAGAAATGGCAAGATTTAAAAGTGCTCCAGGAAGTGAAAATGTTCCTAAAGTTGAATTTTAATGTCTAAAATTGAAGATTTTTTAACGCAATCAGAAGAACGCGACATTATTGAAGCTATTAGAATTGCTGAGTTAAATACTTCTGGTGAAATACGTGTACATATAGAAAAAACATGTAAAGGTGATGCTACAAATCGTGCTTTAGAATTATTTTACACCTTAAAAATGGATAATACCAAACTTCAAAATGGTGTTTTAATCTATGTAGCTATTGAAGACAAAACCTTCGTTATTTACGGAGACAAAGGTATTAACAATGTGGTTTCAAATGATTTTTGGGATAGCACAAAAGATATTATCCAATTGCATTTTAAACAAGGAAACTTTAAACAAGGCTTAGTTGAAGGTATTATAAAATCTGGCGAGCAATTAAAAAAACATTTCCCTTGGGAAGCGGGTGATATTGATGAATTATCTAATAAAATTTCTAAAGGATAGGGTTTAAAGTATGCAGTTTTCAGTTTTCAGTTTTCAGTCTTACTCTAAAACAAAAAACAAGATCTTACTCTCGTTTTTTGTTGCTTTTCTATCGTTTAGTTTTTCTTATGCGCAATTTGAAATTCCTGAGAGGCCAGATTTTCAAACAAGCGTTTATGATTATTCTAAGTTACTTTCTGCTTCACAAAAAAACAGTTTAGAACAAAAATTAATAAAATATTCTGACACCACATCTACTCAAATAGTTATTGCTATTATCAATTCAACAGAAGGTGAAAACATAAACTATTTAGGCGCTCAATGGGGTCAAAAATGGGGTGTTGGACAAGAAAAAGAAGATAATGGTATTTTAATTTTACTGGCTAAAAACGATAGAAGGATTGCTATAAATACAGGATATGGTATAGAATACCTATTAACTGATGCCTTATCTAAACGCATTATTGAAAGAGACATTATTCCCTATTTTAAACAAAACGATTACTACGGAGGATTAAATCGAGGTGCAGACGCTGTTTTTGAAGTTTTAAATGGTGAATATCAAGGAACTCGAAAATCTTCTAATAACGGATTTCCCATTGAACTTATATTTATTCTCGTTTTTATATTTATAATCATTCTTATTTCTATTTCAAAAAATAGACGCGGTGGCGGAAACAATAGAGGAAACAGATCTGGTGGTATTGGTATTTTAGAAGCCATTATCTTAAGCAACATGGGGCGTGGCAATTACAGCAGCGGTGCTTCTGGCGGCGGATGGTCCTCAGGAGGAAGTAGCGGCGGTTTTGGCGGCGGCTTCGGAGGTGGAGGCTTTGGCGGCGGCGGTGCTTCTGGTGGTTGGTGATATTATTATTTAACTATTACAATAAAATAAAAGAGGGTTAGACTTTAATTAAAGTCTAACCCTCTTTTTGACTTCAAATATTTTTTAACCTATTTCTTACGCATATAAACACTCACAGGAACTCCTTTAAAATCGAAATGTTCGCGTAGTTTGTTTTCTAAAAAGCGTTTATAAGGCTCTTTTACATATTGAGGTAAATTACAGAAAAAAGCAAATTGTGGTTGCGGTGTTGGCAACTGCATAATGTATTTTATCTTCACATATTTTGCCTTATAAGCTGGCGGTGGATAATTTTCTATAATTGGTAAAAAGATCTCGTTAAGCTTACTTGTTTTAATCTTTTTTGTTCGGTTTTTATAAACCTCAACAGCTGTTTCAATAGCTTTAAAAATACGTTGCTTAGTAAGAACCGAAATAAAGATAACAGGTACATCCGTAAACGGTTCCATCTGTTGTTTAATAACTTTTTCGTATTCTTTCATAGACTTATGGTCTTTTTCTACTAAATCCCATTTGTTTACTAAAACAACAATACCTTTTCTATTTCTTTCAGCTAGCCAAAAAATATTTTGTACTTGTCCGTCAAAACCACGTGTGGCATCTAAAACGATTAAACAAACATCACTATGTTCAATGGCTCGTACACTTCGCATAACCGAGTAAAACTCTAAATCTTCTTTTACCTTAGATTTTCTACGAATACCTGCAGTATCTACCAAATTAAATTCAAACCCAAAACGGTTGTACTTTGTATCAATAGAATCTCTAGTAGTTCCTGCAACATCAGTAACAATGTAACGATCTTCACCAATTAAAGCATTTATAAAAGAAGATTTTCCTGCATTTGGTCTACCAACAACAGCAAAACGTGGCAAAGCCTCTACTTCTTCTTCCTCTTCTTCGTTTTCAGGCAATGCTTCAACAAGCGCATCCAATAATTCTCCTGTACCGCTTCCATTAATACTTGCAATGGTATAATACTCACCTAATCCTAAAGAATAAAACTCAACAGCATCTTCTGCTCTTTTACCATTATCAACTTTATTTACAACAAGAAATACCGGCTTATTTACTTTTCTAAGTAATTTTGAAACATCCTCATCCATACCTGTTACACCAGACTCTACATCTACCATAAAAATAATAGCATCGGCCTCATCTATAGCTAATTCTACTTGCTTATCTATTTCTGCTTCAAAAATATCATCACTTCCTAACACATAGCCTCCCGTGTCTATAAGCGAAAACTCCTTACCATTCCAATCACTTTTACCATAATGGCGGTCTCTAGTAACTCCACTAACGGCATCAACAATGGCTTCTCTTCGTTGTATTAAACGATTAAAAAACGTTGATTTCCCTACATTTGGCCTACCTACAATAGCGACTATATTACTCATACTCTAATTTATCTAACAGCTTAAAACTGATTAATTTATATTTCTATTTGAAATATTTTGCAAAAATAGAAAATATAAGCGACGAATACCTCTTTTTTAGTAAAGATTGAAGTGCTTTTAGTTTTAAATAAAAAATAGTACTTTACAATATCAATAAAAATACTTAATGCCAAGAACTAACGACATTGTTTTACGACCTCGATTTAAGCTTGAATTAAACCAAAATAATGAAGTTGTTTTAAAAAATTTTGAATTAGAAAAAACAGCGCAATCTGATTTTATAGTAAATAGAATAGACGACCATGTATTTATTAAATTCCCTAAACACAAACAGCATTTTTGGTCGCCACAATTACATTTAGAAATTAATGAGGTTAACAAAAACTCTAGTTTACTTCATGGTTTGTTTGGACCTAACCCTACTGTTTGGACCCTTTTTATTTTTTTCCATTTTATGGTAGCAGGTTTATTTATTGCTTTTGGCATTTGGGCTTATACCAATTGGGCTTTAAAAAACAGTTATGCCATACAAGTAAGCCTCATGCTCCTTATGGCACTAATTTGGTTTGTATTGTATTTTGGTGGTAGGCTAGGGAAAGCATCCTGTAAAACTGAAATGCACGCGTTAAATGATTTTATGCTTCGGGTAATAAAGAATTTCTTGAAACCAACTAACCTCGAGACAGAGTCATAGAAGTATTTCTCTAGTTTCATTTTGACCTTTTTTGGTCAAAAAACAAAATTCCTTATTTAGATTCCCGTTTTTACGGAAATGACAATTTCAACGGAAACCCCGAGACAGCCCCTCAAGGAATTCTTTTTGATTAAAACAAAAAAAGCTCTGATTGAAAAGACTCAACCAAAGCTTTTAAAAACTAAACTAACTCAATACTAACTATATATCTTGATGTAAAGATTATCTTTTAACTTTACTTCAATGTTAGTTAATAATTAAACTAGTATTATCTTTTATTAGTTATTGTAACCAAAACGTCTTAATTGGTTTTGATTGCTTCTCCAGTTTTTATTCACTTTTACATACAGTTCTAAATGAATTTGTTTTCCGAAGAATTTTTCTAAATCTTTTCTAGCTTCTACGCCTACTCGCTTTAAAGCACTTCCTTTATGGCCTATAATAATCCCTTTTTGAGTTTCTCTTTCTACCATAATTACTGAACGCATTCTAATAATAGTATCTTCTTCAAAAAACTCCTCGGTATCCACCTCAACAGCATACGGAATTTCTTTTTTATAATGCATTAGAATTTTTTCTCTAATGGTTTCATTTATAAAAAAGCGTTCTGGCTTATCTGTTAACTGATCTTTTGGATAAAACGCTGGCGATTCTGGTAACAACTCAATAATTCTATCAAATACTTCTTTTACCTGAAAGCCTTCTAAAGCTGAAATAGCTATAATTTCTGCATTTGGTACTTTTTCTGCCCAAAGCTGCACTTGTGTTTCTAGTTGTTCTTGATCAGACTTGTCTATTTTATTTAAAAGCAGTAAAACAGGAATTTTAGAATTCGTTATTTTTTTAAAAAACGTTTCATCTTTTAATGCTTCTTCTCCTATCTCAACCATGTAAAGTAAAATATCGGCATCTTCAAAAGCCGACTTTACAAAACCCATCATAGATTCTTGTAACTCGTATGCTGGTTTTATGATACCTGGTGTATCACTAAAAAGCACCTGAAAATCATCACCATTTACAATACCTAAAATTCTATGACGTGTTGTTTGTGCTTTTGAAGTTATAATAGATAATTTCTCTCCAACAAACGCATTCATTAATGTAGATTTCCCCACATTAGGATTTCCTATAATATTTACAAAACCAGCTTTATGGCTCATATTTTTTTTTAATTAATTAAGAATGCAAAGTTACAACCTTGGTTCGTTCTTTACACTATGCTAAAGTTTTAAACAAAAATCATTTTCAACTATTCTAACAAAAGTCATATTTATTCTTCTTTTTGATCTTTACATTTACTTAAATTTTAAAACAATGTTAACTCAAAACATATCACTTTACAGCTGGACTAATGGGGCAATCATGATTGCTATATTTGGAATTGTTTGCCTTACGTTAATAGGTTTCCTTATTAAATTCATGATGGGCGGCAAGAAAAAAGAAAACCCAGAAAAATAATTAGTTTTAAATAAAAGAGACTGTCTGAAAATTTATTCCAACTTGACAACTAATCCCTCAAACAGTCTCTTTTTAAACTAAAACTTCTTTTGTAAAAACACAGTTATATTTCTTCCTGATTCATTAATGGGAACTCTACCAAAATTGGCTTGATTATTAAATGAAAAATTTAAATGATTATGATACGTTTCATCAAACACATTTAAAACTGCCACTCCTAAAGACACGTCCTTAAAAGGCTTAACACCTAAACGAAGGTCTAAAGTTTGATAACCATCTGTTTTTGTTTCACCAAAAGTTTTAGAAATATCATCCTGCATACTCGTAATATTATAGTGAACATTAGCCCAAAATTTAGTCTTTTCAAAACCAACTGATAAGCTTACTTTAAATGGCGGTATGAGTGGCAAAGATTCATAAAAATCTTTATTTTTAGCATACACATAAGCCGCTTCGGCTTTAAAATAATAATCATTCAAAAAATTTAATTGTGCCATAACTTCAAAACCTGTTTTGTATGCTTTGTCTATATTTTGAAACACTTTTGGATGAACAGGTTGTTGTGATGGCATATATTTTCTAGTTAAGCTAGCATCTTCTACAGCTACAATATAATTATCAAAAAACGAATAATAAAAAGACGTTTCATATTTAAATGTATTGAAATTACCCTGTAAATCTTCATGACCTTTAAACCCAATTTCAAATTGATTGTTTACTTCTGCTTTTAAATTAGGATTCCCTATATATTCATACGAATCTTGCCCAACAGTAAAGTGATTAATATAACGTTCAATCATATTTGCAGAACGCACGCCTCGTCCATAAGCAGCTTCTAGCGTAAAATTATCTGACACCATTTTTTTAACAGAAACCGTTGTACTTATATTTTCTTCAGTACGCTTTTTCAAATCATACATCGCTTCAAAATCTGCTTCGGGGTCTTTGATATCAGACGTTACAATATCTGCACGAATTCCTGCGGTTACAATGGTAGATTTATTTACAGACCATTTGGCTTCTGTAAACACACCTATATCATCTATGTATGAATCTTGCCAAACTTTATCTTTAAACAGTCTTGGTGTTGGCAACATGGTTCCATTCATAATTTTAACCAACCTGTCTCTACCACCATCTCTAGCAATATGCAACACATCTAAACCTGAAAACAGATTAAGTTTTTTTAATGGCTTCCAATTTAATTCTAACTTACCTCCTATTGTGGTGGCTTCAACTGCAGATTCTGCCTCAATCATCATAAACGTAGGTCTGTTTTTATTAGTCATTAAATGATCTACATAACTGTAATAGGCTTTTGCTGTTATCGATTTAAAAACATCACCCAACATAGCCCATTTGTAATCTAATGATAGTATACTACTATTATCATAATTGGTATCCATTGGCAAACCAGCATGTAATACATCTCTACCAAAAGACTGTCTCCAATGCGCTTGTAAACGTTGGTTCTCTGTAAAGTTATAACCCACTTTAATTCCGTAATCTGTACTTCGGAACGAAGATGGAATTTCAGTTTGGCCTCCATCTTCATAATTACCAAAATCTCTATACCCCATATTACCTACAATATCATAATTACTTGTTACTTGTTGTAATTGCAACATGGTTACATACGAATTCCCATTAGACTCATAACCTCCAGAAGCTTTTCCATGAAAACCAATATTCTCTAAACTTGGTTTATCGGTTACAATATTAATAACACCTCCAAAGGTAGCGCCGTATCGTACCGTATATGGTCCTTTAATAATTTCTATTTTTGAAACTTCTTCGGGTATAATATGTGTTGTTATAGGATCCATTCTATTTGGACACGCATGCATTGCTTTTGTACCTCCATCATATTGAATATTTAATTGTTCATATTGTGATGCTCTAAACGAAGGATCAATGGCATAATTTCCCCGTTTTATAACTGAAAACCCATTGATATTATTGAATAAGTCGGCTACATTTTTAGGTTGAACAATGTTTTTTTGATAATCATTTGAAACCTTTGTAAAAACAGGATCTGTTATGGTATTTCCTTTTACTAAAACCTCATCAAGTTGTACCGTTTTTGAGGTAATAGAATCTGTTACTTTATCTTTTTTTTCTTGTGAAAAAGATAAAGCATAAATAAGCATGCAACAAAGCACACTGTAAAATGTTCTCATTTTTTATGTTTAAAATTGAAATAAATAGATTTTCAGAAGCTTACTTAAGCTTCTGTATTTTTAATTTTAAGATGTAAGAATAAGAACTCTGGTGGATGATATAAAGTAGAGATTAACGAATAAGCATATAAATTATTATAATTACTTATATCCTTTTTTTTGACTGTAAAATTTATAAAATTAAATGATACTTGCTGAACAACATATAAAATAACTTCCTTAAAATCTATCTCTTTAAAAGGCACTTTATCATCATTCGTATTATTGTTCTGAGTAACTTTTTTTAAATGACATTTACCATTACATTGCATTTCTGGCTTGTCTTTGTTTTCACAAAGTCTTTCAATAAAACTAGCTGTATCTGCAAAATAATAGACATAGGTAAAAGACACCCGCAAACTATTAAATAAAATAATTGCAATTAAAAGTAAAGATAATATTGAAGAAAACAATTTCACTGACTCAAAAATAATACTTCTAAATTATATAAATATGATATTTGTCACTCAAATTTCCTATTACGATACTATAAAAAACTCTTTATTAAACAAAAAAAAGGCAGGAAATTATAATTTCCTGCCTTTATATTTAACCTAAGTAAATATAAAATTTACTTAACTATTTCTAATAATTCTACATCAAAAACTAAAGCTGCAAATGGCTTAATTGCTCCTCCTGGACGAGGCGTTGCTCCATAAGCTAATTCTTGAGGAATAAAGAATTTATATTTAGATCCTACAGACATTAATTGTAAACCTTCTGTCCATCCTGGGATTACCTGACCTACACCAAACTCTGCTGGCGTACCTCTATCTACAGAACTATCAAAAACAGTTCCATCAGCTAATGTGCCATGATAATGTACTTTTACAGTAGATGCTGCTGTTGGCTTTTCTCCTGTACCTTGTTTTTCAACAATATATTGTAAACCACTTTCAGTAATTTCAACACCTTCTTTAGTCATATTAGCTTCTAAAAACTTTTCACCTGCTGCTTTAACATCAGCATATTGTGATTCTGCTTTTTTAGCAGCCTCTTCCTGTTGTTTCTTTTTGTCTGCAACTTGTTTCTTTTGAAAAAATGTATTTAAAACCTCTTGTACTTTTGTGTCTTCAATTAAAATAGAAGTAGAATCTAATGTATTTACGAATCCTTGTAAAAATCGTTCTCTATCAATTTCTGAAATATCTCTTTTCACACTTTTCCCTACACTTATTCCAATAGCATAACTAACAGAATCAAGTTCTGTTTCTAAAGGTTTCTTTGAAACACTATTATTATTACAAGATGACATGATTACTGTCACAAGTACAACACATAAAATTTTAATTGTTTTCATTTCTTTAATTTAAATTAATTTCGAATCCAAAAGTAGCAAATTAAAACACAGAATAAAAATGGATAGAGACTCTATTTTTATTAACAAGGAATAGTCTTATTTTAATTACTTAAAACCTTTGAAATATTTATTTTTTTTTAATTGAAATCTAAATTATATAAACTTAGTAATTACTTTATAAATTCAGACAAACCAGGGACTTTCTTTTTTAATTCACTTACTGCAAGTTTAGCTATTTCTGTAGCTCCTAATTTTGATAAATGCGTATTATCATGTTTTCCGTTTTCATAATATGGATTTTCTCCTGCTTCAAAATGTAAGTGTAATTTTTTGGAGCCTTCGACACCATAAGACATTTCTAATACTTCTGTTAAATATTGAAGATCTACAAATGGCACCTTATATTCTAAAGCGACTAATCGTGTTTCTAAAGGGTATTCGTTATGGGTATCAATAAGTGTCCCATGCTCATTAAAATTTCTTCTAACAATTGAAGAAATCAAAATTGGTATTGCCCCTTTTTCTCTTGTTTCTTCAACAAACTTAATTAAGTTATGACGATAGCCTGTATGTGGGTTTGTATAACGCGAAGGCGCTTTAAACTTCTGGTCGTTATGCCCAAACTGGATAAAAACAAAATCGCCTTTTTTTAATGTTTTAATTATAGAATCCCAACGACCTTCTCCAATAAAACTTCTACTACTTCTTCCGTTTACAGCTCTATTGTCAATAATAGTTTTTTCATTAAAAAACTGAGGTAAAACTTGTGCCCAACCATATTCTGGATTTGTTTCAGGGTTCTTTTTATTAGCCATTGTGGAATCTCCAATGGTATAAATTGTAGTTTTTTGTGCCATACAACTTGTGGCAATTAGTAATAAAACAATCAAATTAATTTTCATATAATATTTCATTCTTATATTTTTTTTAAACACCCCCTTTATATATTGCTTTCTTTCACACTTAAGTACCATTTCAATTTAATTGACTTATCGGCTAGAATATTCTCTTTAGTATATTTTTTTGCTTGATGTTTTTTTAATTGATGCGACCATTCTACTCTGCTGTCGGGTTTATAACCTTCACCTGTACAATTATATTCCGCATAAAGTGTTGTTGATTCTGCTTCTTTTTTAGACCAATTATGCCAGCCTTCTGATTTTATATGCTTACCCATTTCACAATTAATAAACACCGTTTTTGCATATAAGCGCCAAGGTCTCCCTAAATATACATCGGTTACATTTTCATCGGCTGTTAGTTTACAATTTCTAAAAACATACCCAAATTTTTCACCTTTTGGCGTTGATGCTGCTGTTATGTATGAATTGGTTTTATTATTAATAATACAATCTTCAAATAAAACGGTCGCTTCACCAAAAATAAAATCGGTACTTCCTTCAATAAAACAATTTCTAAAATATTGTTTAAAACCTTCTCCTGCTATATAAAGAGTATCTTGAAAACCTAATAAATTACAATTTTCAAAATAACATCTATTGGCATTTACAGATAATGCGACTGCTTGACCAACAGGGCCAGAGGTGTTTTTAATAGTCAAATTTTTAGCAACGAAATCGTCTCCTTCAACTAAAACCGTAGAGGTATGAAACGTGCTATTTCTACCTAAATTAAGCTTACTAAAATAATCATCAAAGGTAATTATAGTATGCTCTTTACTTTCCCCAATTAATGATACATATGTATTCCAAGAATACACATGTACTTTTTCGTTATAAACACCATTTTTCAAATTGATGATTACGCGTTGATAAGGGAAAGCTTTAGCTGCATACATAGCCTCTTGAATAGATGTATAATCTCCACTCCCATCTTTAGCTACAATCATATTATAAGGATCTTTAGCAGACTTCTTCTTTTCTACTTTTGAAGTTGATACATCGTGGACTTGTGCCTGAATATTAAGAGCACAGAAAATTAAAAAAAAGGTAATAATGTGTTTGATATTTATCATTGTTTAAGGTTTTAAAACATTATTTGAAGGCGCCCATTTTTTTTGCCATTCAGAATATTTATCTAAAACTATTTGTGGCTCATAGGTGTACCACGCATAACCATTTCGTCGTTCTTGACTCACTTCTGCCATTGTGTATAGGTATTTACTATTTCTATCACTAAACAGAGGCTTTGCAGTATCTAACTCATAATAGCGAGTCCAAATAGGAGCTGCTGTTGAATCAATTACGACTTTACGGTCATAATTGATTGTCTTAAATTTTGATTCTACAGGGTCAATTTTAAATGTTTCTATTCTGGTGTTGTAAATTTTAGAATCTTCAAACCATTTTACCGCACCTTGTATGGATTGAATAATTTTGTCATTCGGATGGTTAATTTTCATTAAAAATAAAACCACGCTTACACTTTCTTTATTACAAATACTTGGTGGCTCGAAAGCACGTGCCCAAGCTGGTGACAAATCAATTTCATTGTGTTGCTGGCACCAAACGGTTAATTTTCCTTGATTAACAATTTGCATTTTCAAAATACAATCTAATCCTTTTTGATATGATGACATTACTTTCTTTTTAAGTTTTTTATCTACAAATTTTAAATTTTGATCACCATCAATAATTTTTTTCAGCAAATTCATAATACCAATATAATTTTCATCATTAAAGGTAATATAGCGACTGTAATTATTTTTTAAAGGGTAGTATTGTGGCCAACCTCCATTTGAATATTGCGCTTTAAATATAAAATGAATGCCTTTTAAAAAAGCCTCTTTATATTTTTCATTTTTAGTTGCGGTAAAAACTTGTGCTAGATAATATATATGAGGAAAGGTTGTAGCATTATCGAAAGTCGTTTCTAAAATATGTTTTGTTTTAAAAATTTTGTCGATTTGCTGCGGAGTTAAAATAGCTCGCATATCATAGTTTTTTGGCCAACCACCATTATCTCTCTGAAACAGTATAATATTATCAGCAATTTTTTCGTATTCAGATTCAGCATATCTAGGTTGATCAGGAATTGGATCTACAAGACTATGTTCGTTTTTAATATTATACCAATGCCTTTCCCCATCACCAAATGGTTTGGTGCTAAAAGTTACAACCTCTTGTGCATTTGAATAAAAGCATGAAAAGACTAACAGCGCCACAAAAAGAGATATCCGTTTTGTTTTTATTTCATTGATATGTATTATCATATTTATATGTTTTTATTGATGAATCCAAGCAATAACTGCCCCATCAATTGGAGCTTTTAAATTAACTAATATATTTTTAATTTTATTTTTTGATTGAATTAATTCTCCAGTTGATGGGTTTATCCAATCTAACACATATGAATTTAAATCGCCCTTTAAATCAATAGTTATTTCAGGATTTAAATTAAAAACAATGTATCCAACTCCTTTTTTACCACGTATATAGTTTTTATTTTCAGAAGATTGAATCGTATTATTTTCCATAGCAATAGCATCTTTAAAAAACTGCTTATTATTTATGGAAGGCATTGAAGCTAATGATCCACCAGCCATAAATGTAGCCCAGTTTGAAAAAGGAACACCTCTTCTTGAATACACAACCGCTTTTTCTGGGTATTTACCTCTATACTCAACTACAGCATTATAAATTTGATCAAAAGAAGTTTTTCCAGGGTTTAAAATTCTGGCATATTGTCGTGCTGCTAGACTTACGCCACCAACAGGAGCATACAAACTACCATCATCTCTGTTATGCCATTGTATGATATCAATAATATCAACTAAATCAGATCTTTTTGAATCGGATAGAATAGCATCTTGAACATCTTTTGTTCCGGGAAGCATAACAAGTACCTTTTGATGATTTTCTTTTTCCCATTCGGCAATAACATCTAACCAGAATTCTACAAAATGCACAGGTCCTGTATATTCCCATCCTAGATGATGAATGATATTACTATTATCTTTAAAATTATCAAGGCTTTTTCGAATATACTTCCGATGAAAATACTTTCTTGTCTCATTTGTTGTGTCATAAAACGCATTAGCCATATAAATCCGTTTGTCTCCTGCATAAGCAGGATTTTCGGCAAACTCGGTATTATTAATATTGTTTGCTGTTCGCCACGGATAATCTGCCCAATGCGCACCTTCCTCAATAATATTATGTTGTAAATAATGCTCTTGAATGTAAACTAAACCATTTTTATCTGCTAAATCTGTAAATTGTTTTAAACGCAGCCAATACCAATCATTCCACTTGTTTAGGTCGTATTTACTTAATCTATCAAATGCTTCTCCTTGTCCACTTCTACTAAAAGGTTGTTCGTAAAATGGCCCCCATACATCTGCATCTGCACGTCGAGTTCTGGCATGATCATCTCGACGACGTTCATACCAAAGTGCTGGAAAACTTTGCATAACGGAAATATTTTCATGAACCATATCACTAACTAAAGTATCTAAATCATCTGTTAAACCACGTCCTACACGCCCTGGCACAAAACGAACTAAATTGGGTGTAGGTCTTTTTAACTCGGAAGGACGCGTTGATCCTCGCCACATAGATGTTCTATTTCTCTTTCCTGAAACAATTCTATTCCCTTGAATAATCAAACCATTTTTAAGTTCGATGGGTTGTACACTTTGGATGGGTTTTTCAAGAGTATGAGCACTCGTTTTATCCCATATTTTTACTTTAGAAATATCTGATTTAACAGGATACCTTTCAATCATTTTATCAATCCAAACATCCATTATTAAATCTGGTGTTTTTGACCGTTCACTATATTTTGCAGACAATTCTGTTAATGGTGCTGTTGTACTACTTGATTCGTATGTTAATATTTTATCTTCTTCAACAGATTTTTTTCCTGTGCGGGCTTCTAGTTGTGCATAAAAAAGACTCTCTGGTTTTATAAAAGTATGTTGCAACTCATGATGCCCATTTCCATAACCTTGTGACCAACTTCCGTAAGCCCAATTTTGAGCTTCTGGGGGTTTAGATAAATAAATTTTGGCGGCTCTAGTTTGCCATAAAAAAGAATTTGCAGCACTCCAGCCTCCTCCTTGCCCATCTACATCTCTAAAATCGAAACTAACATTTCCTCCATCAACAGTCATTTTATCAAATAAAATACCGCTTGACCATCCGCCTACAGCGCCACTAAAATTAAATGGCATATATGAGTAGCATTGCACAAAAGCATTTGGACCAGGTGTTGTAAAGCCTACTGAAAAAGCGTGATATCCGTATTCGGCATAACAACGCTGAAATAAGACTTGTTGCCCCAGTGTTTGAAAGGAATAACGTCTATAATTCCCAATTTCGCCAATAGGATTAAGAGATTTACAATCTTCAACAGTAATTCGCTTTGCTGTTTCCCAAACTGCTACGGCTGAACTCACAAAGTTTTCAGCTATAATTCTCCGAACCCATGAATCAGAAACATTATCCATGGTTATAGCCATCCAACGATGATTTTCATCTTTTAAATTTGAAGCATCATACGTTGAAATACAGCGTAAATTCTCAACACCTACGTTAGTTATTCGTCCATTCCATTCATATTTTGAAACGGTTCCACCGCCATATTTCGGATCAATAGAATTTGTAAGAGGTGCATCAATTGTAATTGAGTTTTCTGAAACTGCAACAACTGTACGGTCCCAATTCATATCAAAATCATCAGGCTCCCATTTTGTAAGTGTATAGTCTACATAAACTCCTATTTTATCTGCTCCAATACTTTCAATCCATTCTTTTGTTGAAGGACGATTTATAAAAATTTTATCTCCTATTTTAAATGCATGCGCTTTAGAGAATGTTAGCGTTGATGTGTTTACTGGGAAATATGTGTTTTCTAATGAAATAGAGTCATGTACAACACGATTATTTTTTCCCGCAACACGAATAAGCGTTTCTCGATGAGTGCCTTTAGCTTTAAGGATGGTTTCATTATCACCGCTCCCACTTCCTCTTAATACAACTCCTGAAGTTGAAATTAGTAAATTGCCATTAATTTCAAAAGTGCCTTTTTCTAAAAGAATGGTGCCTCGAAATCCATTAGCATCCATAGGTAAACTAGATACATAGTCGATAGCTGATTGAATTAACCCAGTGGCGTCTCCTTTTTTTTCAGGAATTATTAATTTAACGGGAACATTTGGTAATGGGCTTTCTGAAGCCTTATATCCACAATAAGAATAATCTGGAACCCGATCTCCATTAGGCTCCATTTTATACTCTAACTTTTTATCTTTAGTAATATGTATTGGAGAATCTTTAGTTGTTTTAAAATGTATGAAAGCAATTGATGGAAATACAAAAACAACTAATAAGAGATAATATTGTATTTTTTTTAGATATCTAAAAGTCATAATTTTATATTTTACTGGTTATACTAAACATACTTTCTTAATTATTTAATTGCTTTATAAACAAAATTATCAAACACCACATCGCCTTCTCCAAATACAAATAATCCTGCACGAAGACTTAAAAACTCACCAAACACATTATGATTAAATCCGCTAGCTTCAATAGTTCGCTCTAATCGTTTCCAATCTTTGCCATTTGCACTGTAATAAAAACTTACTTCATTTTCTTCATTTAAAATTCTTAAAAACCCATGATCTCCAAAAGTATTTATCTCACTAATTTTTCGTTTTTGACGATTGTAAACAGTAAACTTCTCTTTGGTTACAGAAATATGCATATTAGCTACTTCATTATAATACAAACAAAGACCAGCTTCAACACCATCATTAATTGTGTATTCTACCTGAACTTCATATTTCCTATCTGAACTATTAACAAGTATTGGAGAACTATCTACAAACGATTTTCCTTCAGCTTTAACAACCAAAGCTCCATCCTTAAAATTAATTCTCTCTGGGTTGTAATCTTTATAAAACTGCCATTGAAAATTTAAAGTTTCATTATCAAAACTATCACTAAGACCATGCGATACCTTTGACTGTTTTAATTTAGGAGCCGCAATTTGGTCTGATGTATTTACGCCATCAGGCACTTTAAACCAACCATCTTCAGTCCATTTAATAGGTAACATAAGTGTTTGTCTTCCTAAAGTTTGAAAGTGTTTTTCATAACCATGATACATGATCCACCAATTACCATTTATATCATCTACTAAAGTTCCATGCCCTTGGTTCCACCAACGTTCTCCTCTATTATCGGTATGTACAATAGGATTATATGGTGAATTCTCAAAAGGGCCGTAAGGCGATTTTGAACGTGCTGAAACTACCATATGAGCGGTTGCAGGACCAGCAGTTCCACCTTCGGCAGTTATTAAATGATAATAGCCATCTTTTATAGTTGATTTTGGAGATTCTAAACAAAAACATTCGGTACTCCATTCTTTTGGAAATTGCCATCCTTCATAATTAAAAACAGGTGCTTCAGCAATTGCAAGTCCATTAGCAGTTAGCTTTACAACATAGCCTTTAGAAAGGTATAAATAACGGTCTCCATTATTATCTACTAAATGACCTGGATCAATAAAACCATTCAGTTTTAAATCGATAGGTTCACTCCATGGTCCTTTTGGAGAGTCGGCATAAACCACCCAATTAGTTCCTCCTGCCGGAAAATATATATAATACTTTTCATTAACAAAAACCAAATCAGGAGCCCAAACAGATCCTACATTTTTGGTTAATGCATGAGAAATTCGCTCCCAATGCACCAAGTCTGTTGAATGCCAAATAATTAATCCTGGATAATAATTAAAAGAAGAATGCGTCATGTAATAATCATTACCTACACGAACAATTGATGGATCTGGATAATCACCACCTAAAATAGGGTTTGAATAACCTGTTTCATCATTTTCTATTTCTATTTGCGACTGCTCTTTCGTTTTATTTTCACAATTAAAGAAAGTTAATATTATTAGAAATGCAAGTATTAAAACACCTGTAGATTTTAGTTTTTTCATTTTTTAAATATTTCTTTTAAAGTTTAGTTAAACCATTCAATCCTTAAATCTTTAATTAATGTAGCCCCACTTCTAACTGTTCCTGTATGTTGAAAACTTAATCCACCATAATTATTAGACGTTATGTCTACTTGCATATCTACAACTTTTGTAACCTCATCTATATTATGTTTTGTAAAGTATTCTGAAGTATTTTCAGCATGTACAATTAACTTATTGTTTTTTACTTCAATAGTTATGTTACAATTTGGACGGTAACATGTTGCAGATACAGGTTCGTTGATTGGTGTAGCTACACCATTTCGGTACTTCATTAAAATAAAATCGATGGCATCACTGTATTTAGTAGTTCTTATCAATCGAAGTGCATAACCATTCATGTTTTTAGTATCCATTTTAATACCAATATCCATATATTGAGCTCTGGCACTACTAAAACCTTGCCCTGCAGTTTTAGAAGGAATAGCAGTAAAACTAATTTTCATATCGCCAAAAGCATCTCCAACCGGAGTATAACGCATACGTGCTCCTTTGGTGTTTTGCACAAATCCTTTTGTACCAGCCGCACCATTGATACCTTCGCCATAATACCAAGGGGCTTGTGTATTATCAGCTTCCCAATTAAAATCTTTAGTGTCTGCTGGTGCATAACTATCAAGTGCCCAAAACCCTGGAAGAACTTCTGATTGATATTCCCCAGACATATTCTCTAAGTTTGGTATTAAAATTTCAGAATTACTTTTTACATCTTTTGCAGAAATTGCTTTTTTAAGAATAACCCTTTCTGGCTCTCCAGGAATGCAACGCACATGCTTTGGAGACACAATTGCCATAATAAAATATCCCACATCTCCTACTGACAACTCATAAGACTTCATAGGCATGTCAAACCTAGAAACACTAATTTTAATTGGGTTTGCTCCTTGTTTATTACTACAACGATACCAACTAACTAATGATTCATCATTTAAATCAGTTTCTAACAAATAATTTAACTGCAACTTACCGTCATTATTTTTACTAATTTCAGGTAATTTCAAAAATGCTGGAGGATCTATAAACGAAGGCGCTATATACAATACACTAGCAGCTTCTAATCCTGAAGCTGTTGATGCTGTAACAATAACTTCTTTGGTATCATTTTCGTTATTTGTTGGAATAACTAAACAGGTTCCATCTTGATTTTCTTTTAATTTAATAAAAGATTTGTATTCGTCTGCAATTTCCCAATCAATGTGCGTTCCTTTAAGTTCAAAATTACCAAAACGATTCACTATTGTTTCAAGAAGTAAGCTATCTTTTCCTGTTTCTAATGTTTGCTGTGTTGGTTTTATTATTAATTGTGTTGGTATTTTTGAATAATTTTCTCCCGTTTCTTTTTCAATTTTTTCAACTATAGGTTTTATATTCATGGGATCCCAATCATCATTACCTCTTAACAAATTATAGGTGTTGTAAATAGTCTTATTTTCATATTTAAAAAGGTAAGCGTTTAACACCTTTTCACCCCTCATATCTACAGTTGCATGCGCATCATTTTTGCCAATAAATATTGGGTTATTGTTTAAACTAACATTGTATTGATAATGGCGATCTTCTTTATCTGGAATATCGCGCCACCCTATATAATTTAAATTTTCAGCTAAAAAACGTGTATCTACAGTAGTTACGGGCCCACTTGCTTTTTCAAAATATTGATTACCTCTAGTAAATGATTGAATATCACAATTTAAAAATACAGAACCCGTACCATCGGTTCTGTAGAATGGTTTAGACGAATAAAAATCGAAAGTACAATTAAGGTAAACCGCACTTCCGTTTAGTGCATCGTCTGTCATTTCAAAATGACAGCTTTCAAAAAGTGTTCGTTTACTTCCCCAAAACGGCCCTAAATTAAGTCTGCTAACAAAGCGTGAATTTCTTACCACAACTTTATCGCCATTAGAAAAAACAAGTTGTGCTTGCACAATGGCTGAACCTCTTTTTTCTCTGTTTAATTTTGGGTTAAGTGGATAAACCAAATCGATATTACAATAGTTTCCAAAAGTTATGTTTTCAGCATAAGTGCCATTTCCTTTAATATTTAACATGGTAAAATTACCTTTTGAACCCATAGTTTGTCCACGATTACAAGCAATAATGACATTTTCAGGGTTATCTGATAATCCATGAAAGCTCAACCATTCGCAATCTATTTCAAGCCCGAATGGAGCTCTTCCATTGTTCTTAGGTACTCGAATTTCTGGATCATCTGGATTATCAACCCAGTACACCCAAGGAGCAATATATAGTACCATAGGAGAAGCTTCTGTTCCATCATTTAAGTGCTTTGAAGCTTCAACAATTGAATTATATACATATTTGTATTTAGCGACTTCTTCATTTGAAAGCTGTCCGTCAATAAAAAATGCTTTAGTGCCTAATTCAATTTTTTGTCCTTTATAAACAATATAATCCTCTTTGAATTCTATATTCTCATATAGATCGCTTCTATTTTGTTGCGCAAAAACGGATGACAACGCACATTGAAGAAATACTAAACTTATTAATAAAGCTTTTAATAATAGTTTTACGACCATAGTATTCTAATTTAGTTACTTTTTAATGACCGCATATTACAACAGCATCTACAATAAACAGCCATATCGATTTGTTCGAAGAGAATTCCACCTACATTAAAACGATGGATAAAAATATATAAATATTTTAAGTAATCGATTACAATAGTGATGTTTTATATTGTATTTAACAATTTTAACTTAATTAAAATCATTAATTTACAATCTATAAAATGTGCAACACATTATCGTAATTACCTATATACAAGAAAGTTGAACAAGAAACAACAATTACTTATATGGCATAACACCTGTATTATTTACAATTAATTTTTTTTGGGATCCCAAATAATAAAAATAAAATTTCTTTTAATTGATTACCTACTTTTTCACGTAATAAATGATAGGCTTTTGTAAGATGTCCTTCTACAGTTTTTATTGAAATCCCTAAGTGTTCAGCTATCTCAATATTGGTAAGTCCTTCTTTTTTACTTAATAAAAAAGTCTCTTTACATTTTCTTGGTAATTGCTTAATTCCTTTATTAACTAATGCAATTTTTCTTTCCAATAATTCTGAATTCTTATCGTCAACAGCTTCTTGAAGGGCATCCATATACACTTTCTCTAAATTAGAAATAGCCCTGTTTTTATGATATTGATTGATAAATTCGTTATAAGCAGCTTTATATAAAAAGCTTTTTATAGAATAGTTTACATTTAGTCTTTTCCTAGAAAGCCAGACCTTTAAAAAAACATTTTGTACAATATCTTCTGATTGATCATGATCATTAGTCAAGCTTAAAACATAAACAAAGAGTGGTCTATTATAAGTATTGATCAAATGGGCATATGCACTCTCATCTCCCTTTTTAAGATAGCCAATAAGAATTACATTATCTTTATATAAAACAGACAATATTGAGAATTTAATTATATTATTTCCAAATATTATAAAAAAAAACAACAAAAAAGTAAAAACCATTAAAAAAAAGCAAGGGTTCTTAAAATTAGCCTTGTTGTATATAATGTGAATCACACAAAATTATGACCCAAAGCATTGAAAAACTTATAGTAAAATATATAACGAAATCTGCTACTGCAAGCGATTTAGATATACTTTCTGATTGGATTAAAACCCCTGCCAATGAACAAGTGTTTAAAGACTATGTTCAAACTCACTATGTAATAAACTACGGCATGAATAATCCAGAAGCAAAAATAACTATTGAAAAGCTGCTTCTAGCAATAAAAAAGCAAAAGTCACTTGTTTACAGATTAAAAAAACAATCTACACTTAAATATGCCGCAGCAATAATTATTGGTGTACTAACATCTACTTATTTTCTTGGAAGCAAAGTGCTTGACAGCTCAATTGATAGTACTCCGATGGAAAAAGCACTTCCTATTGTTACAACTAATATTGAAGCAGGAAAAGATAAAGCAACCTTAACTCTTGGAGATGGTGGTGTTATTGTTTTAGAAAAAGATAAAACATACAAAACCGACAAAATAAATAGTGATGGCAAAAAAATAATTTATACCGCTGAAAAAAGCAAGAAACCAGAAATAGTATATAATTATTTAACCATACCTAGAGGAGGACAATTTTATGTGAAATTATCAGACGGAACCGAAGTTTGGTTGAATTCTGAGTCTCAACTTAAATATCCTGTTTTATTTATTGAAGGCGAGACACGTAAAGTTGAATTGGTTTATGGCGAAGCTTATTTTGATGTATCACCAAGTACAGACCATAATGGTTCTAAATTTAAAGTAATAAACCAAAATCAAGAAGTAGAGGTCTTGGGTACAGAGTTTAATATAAAAGCCTATAAAGACGAAGATAATATATATACAACTTTGGTTGAAGGCAAAGTAACAATAAGTAACTCCATTTTCAAACAAAACTTATTGCCAAATCAACAATTTAAAATAAACCTTAAAAACAAAGAAATTACTATTAATTCTATTGATGTTTATAGCGAAACAGCATGGAGAAAAGGTTTCTTTAGTTTTAAAAGTAAATCATTAAAAGAGATCATGATTGTATTGTCTCGTTGGTATGATGTTAAAGTGGTATTTGAAACTACAGAGCTTGAAAAGGTCAAGTTTAACGGAGTACTTAGTAAAAATGACAATATGGAAGAAATACTAGCAACAATTAAGAACACTAATTTTATAAATGCCTATGAAGTAACAAACAAACAAATTATTATTAAGTAAGTAAAAGGGAACAAAGTTAATACCTGGACAGTAACGAGCTTCATCCCCCTTTTTTATTATTAACTAACTAACACTAAATGTTTAATCAATTAACAAGCAAATTTATGCAAATTAAACTTACGAACGTTTTTTTCTTATACAAGAAAAATCTTTTAAAACTAATTATGAAAACTCTTATACTCTTGTTTTGTACAACAGTTTTTAGTCTTTCTTCTAGCGATATTTTCTCGCAAGACACTAAAATTAAAATAGACAAAGACAAGGTTGTAACGATTGATGAAATTTTTGATTTATTAAGAACACAAACTAATTACACCTTTATTTATCAAGAAGACCTTTTTAAAGACACCCCTAAAGTGCAAATAAAAAAGGGCATTATTAAAGCCAATAAACTACTAAAAGAAACACTTTCTAATGAGGATTTTAATTTTGACTTTGGTGCCAACAATAAAATTGTTATTACCAAAATCAAACAACAAACTCAAGTTAGTGGTTCAGTAACTGATGGCGGAGAGCTAGGTGGACCACTTCCAGGGGTAACCGTAATTGTTAAAGGAACTTCTAATGGAACTTCTACCGATTTTGATGGAAATTATGTTTTAAATAATGTTGCTTCAAATGCTGTATTGGTATTTTCTTATATTGGCTATAAGCCACAAGAAATAGAAGTAAATAATCAAACATCAATAAATGTAACATTAGAAGTTGATGTAAGCCAATTAGACGAAATTGTCATAGTTGATTATGGTTATGGTAAAGTAAAAAAAACGAACATGACTGGTGCTACAGCTAGTATTAGCAGTAAAGAATTATCTACCATACCTGTTTCTAGTGCTGCAGAAGCATTATCAGGAAGACTTCCTGGAGTAAACGTAACTACTGCCGATGGTGAACCTGGTGCTTCAATTAGAATTCGAGTTAGAGGGGGTACCTCTTTATCTCAAAGCAACGATCCATTATTCGTTGTTGATGGTTTTATTGTGGGTAATATTGATAATATCCCTGTTAATGACATTGCTAGCATTGATGTTTTAAAAGATGCAGCTGCAACGGCTATTTATGGAGCACAAGCATCAAATGGTGTTATCGTTGTAACTACAAAATCACCTGTTGCTGGTAAAACATCTATTTCGTATAATAATTATTTTCAATTTAGTCAATTACCACAAGATAGAAAATATAAGGTTTTAGATCCATATGAATTTGTTTTAGCAAATTACGAATATGAAGCACTAAGGGGTGAGACTGCTATAGAAGGTTTTGAAAAATACTATGGTAAGTATGATGATTTAGAGCTATACAAACAAAGAAAAGCTACCGATTGGCAAGACGAATTATTTGGAGGCTCTATACTTTCTCAATACCACAATTTATCTATTGGAGGCGGAACAGAATTAACAAAAATGAATTTAAGTATATCTCATAATAACGATGAAGGTTTACTTTACGGTTCGGGTTACGAAAGAACATCTATTAACTTTAAGCTTAATCAAAAAATATCAGATAGATTATCCTTTGATGCACAAGCTAGAATTACCAATGCTGTTAAAGATGGAGCAGGAACAGCAAGTGGTTCTTTAAGCATCAAAGAAGCTGTACAAACAAGACCAGTTAATGGTATTGCTGATGAATTAGATATTGACTTAACACAAGTGAATTCTGATGACGATTTTCAACAATTTATTTTAAGTTTAGTAGACCCTCGAGAATTAGTTAAAGATGATTGGCGCAAAAGAACAGATAACGATTATGTTTTAAACGCAGCCTTAACTTGGTCTGTAACTGATAACATTACAGCAAAATCTTCATTTTCTCATTCTAAAAGCTATGATAGAAATCAAAGGTTTTACGGACCTTTAACCAGTGAAGTTTTTAATAGTGGAGGAAAAGGTGTTATCGGACAACAAAATATAAGTCAGAGTAATAGTTATCGTTGGATTAATACTTTAAATTATAAAAAGGATTTTACTGATTCTAAATTAGATATTTTAATTGGTCATGAAATTTCTTCTGGAGGGGGAGAAACTCTTTATATTAGAGGTGAAGGCTTTAGAACGTCTATTACTCCTGAAGAGTTATTTGCTAATTTACAACTAGGTACTGTTACAACTGGTAGATACTCAAGTTCTGAAAACATAAAAACAAATAGAAAATCTTTATTTGGTCGATTCGATTTTAATTTACAAGACAAGTACATTTTCACACTTACAGCAAGAGCCGATGAATCTAGTAGATTTCAAGGAAAAAACGCACTAGGTATTTTCCCAGCATTAGCATTTGGATGGAAAATTGATGAAGAAAATTTCATGAAACAAGTTGATTTTGTTGATCAATTAAAACTAAGAATAAGTTATGGTGAAACAGGAAATGACAGAATTCCAGGAGGTAGAACAGAATTTCTTTTTAGCTCTACTGCCAACAGAGGTCCTGGTTTTGGTAATTCTGAAAACTTATACTATGTACCAGATAGCAATGTTTTATACAACCCAGACTTAATATGGGAAACCACGTCTACCAGCAACTATGGTTTAGATTTTATCTTATTTAATAAACGCTTAAATGGTAGTTTTGAATATTACGAAAACGAAACAAGAGATTTACTTTACACTAGAGCCATAGACCAAACATCTGGTTTTGATGCCGAATGGGGAAATATAGGAAGTACAGCAAATAAAGGTATAGAACTAAATTTATCAAGCTATATTGTTGACACTAAAGATTTCACGCTTTCAGCAAATTTCAACATAGGAAGGAATTCGCTTACCATTGAAAAACTAGATGGTACAGATATTCAATACCAAAGATCTAACTGGGCAAGTACTGACCTTAGAAATATTAATGATTACCAAATTGAAGTTGGTGGTAAAATTGGTAATATTTATGGGTTTGTTACTGAAGGTTTTTATTCTGTTGATGATTTTGAAAGTTATGATGAAGATAACCGTGAGTATATTTTAAAAGATGGTATTGCTGATGCATCTGCTACAGTAGGTAACACTTTAAGACCTGGAACACTTAAACTTAAAGACTTAAATGGTGATGGTTTCATTACAGATGATGATGACCGTAAAGTTATTGGTAATGCACTACCAGACTTTCAAGGTGGTTTTGGCTTAAACGCCAGTTATAAAGGATTTGATTTAGCCGCTTTTTTTAATTATCAAGTAGGTAACGATGTATATAATACAGGTAAAATACAGTATAACCAATTAAGAAGAATTACTAATGGTAACTTACTAACTACCATGAGTCTGGAAAATCGTTTTACATACTTAGATATAGATGGTTCTTACACAGGAACTCCTGGAGGTATAGTTACCGATTTAGAACAATTAAGAGATTTAAACCAAGACAAAAACATTTGGTCACATGCTAGCTACGGTGTAGCTGGTGCAGTTGTTCATGATTGGGCTATAGAGGATGGGTCGTTCTTAAGATTAAACAACCTAACACTAGGATATAATTTACCTGAAAAATTAATTTCTAAAATAGGTTTGTCTAAATTTAGAGTATTTGCTACAGGTAGAAACCTTGCCATTTGGACTAAATATTCAGGATATGATCCTGAAGTGAGCACAAATAGTAACCCTTTTATTCAAGGGCTTGATAGGTCTTCTTTCCCAAGGTCTCGTTCATATACTTTTGGAGTTAACTTAACATTTTAAAAAAATAAATTGATATGAAACTTAAATATATTTTAGCTATAATACCTATTCTGTTATTAGCTTCCTGTGATAAAGATTTTTTAGAACCCGATTCAATTTCTACATACGATTTAAACTATGTATATTCAAATGTTGATGATGCTAGAGCGGGCGTTAATGCAGTTTACTCATACTTTAACCAAGATGCATTCAGGTCTCGTTTATCAAACAACATGGCTGGTAATACAGATATTGAAAGACAATCTGGGTGGAATAGTACTGCCGATAGATATCAAATTTGGAATTTAGATGCACAATCTTCTAATCGAGACTTAGATATAGTATGGACCTATGCTTACAGAGCTATTAGAGATGCCAACATAGCAATTGAAGGTATTAATAATAGTGGGAATTTAGATGCTTCTGATGTAGTAGTTAGTAGAACATTCAATCACCTATTAGGAGAAGCTTATACTTTAAGAGCTTATTGGTATAGTATGTTAACTTATTATTTTGGAGATGTACCCTATAGTAATAAAGCACCAAAAGCAGGAGATAATTTCAATTTACCTAAATCAAACAGAAATGAAATTCTTACCAAAGAGATTGAAGCTTTGATGGCTGTAGAAGGAAATATGCAATGGAGAGAGCAACTAAACTTTGGTGTAGAGCAAATAAATCGTGAATATACACTAGGTATGATAGCGCGTTTAGCATTACAACGTGGCGGATATTATCTAAAACCAGATTTAAACATGGTAAGAGATAGCGACTATTTAGAATACTATCAAATCGCTAAAGATTACACACAAAAGTTAATGGATTTAAAAGACAGACCTCTGCCTACAGATTTTAGACAAGTATTTTTAAACCAATGTAAATTTATTACACCAGCTGAAGATAGTGATATTCTTTTCGAAGTACCTTTTCCTTTAGGAGGCGGCGATGTAGGCTGGAATATCGGTATTACAGTTCAAGGAGGATCTTCTGCTAAACATAGTTACGGTTCAGGAAACAACTATATGGCTATGCCTGTTACTTACTATATGTCTTTTGATAGTAAAGATAAACGTAGAGAGGTTACCTGTGGATTATGGAGAATTAATACGGATGCAGAATACGAACATGTTGGTCTGAATATTTCGCAAGGAAAGTGGAGCAGATGGTTTTTAGATGTTGCTCCTGGACAAAGTACAGCTAAAGGTACTGGTATTAACTGGCCAATGATGCGTTATGCTGATGTATTATTAATGTATGCTGAAGCAGAAAACGAATTAAATGGCCCTACATTAGAAGCTCAAAATGCGTTTAAAAGAATACGCCAACGTGCTTTTGATTCAGCAGATTGGAGCGCCAAAGTTGATACATACACTACACAAATTTCAGCTTCTAAAGAATCCTTTTTTAACGCTATTGTTGACGAACGTGCCTGGGAATTTGGAGGTGAAATGATTCGTAAATATGAATTGATTCGTTGGAATTTATATTCTGAAAAAGCTGAAGAAACAGTTGAAGGCATGAAAAAACTTGCCGATGATGCTTTTGCTGGCACAGGCTCTGGTCCAGATTATATGTACTGGAAAACTGATGAAAGCGGAAACTTCGTAGTGTTGAATCCTGATAATAAAGTGCTTGCTGCTCCAGACGATACATGGAACAGGGAATCTTTCTTAATAGGCTTACATGATGATACAACCACATATCAAGAATGGGTATATAGAGATTACGAAAACCACATCAGTGGGCCTAAACCTGGCGTTGCTAGATACATATTCCCTATTCCAACTTTAGCGGTTGAAAACAGTCGAGGAGTACTTAAAAATGATGGTTATGGATTTAACAACTAAAAAAAATAGACATGAAAATAAATAATAACATTTTTAGCATAAAAACAATATTATTTTTATGCTTAATCGTTGCCATGTTTAATGCATGTGATGAAAACGATACTGAAACATTTGAAAAAACACGTTTATTTCGACCTGTTTTAAACGAAGATTTATTTGCTGAAGGTAACACCATTATTGTAAATATGGGTAAACTAAAAAGTGCCGTAAGTTATACAATTGAAGTTAGTAGAGACACTTTTAATACTGTAGAATACAACATTCCAGTAGATACAAATTATGTCGAATTGAATGCAAACAACTTAGGGGAAGAATTATTCTGGAACACCATATACCAAGTTAGAGCAACAGCACATGATGCAGATGCACAATACGACAGTAAAATATCTGATTTAGGAGGCGTAAGAACCGAACGTTTCCCTACTATTTTAAATGTGCCAAAATCTTATGACGTTACCGATGTCGCTGCAAGAGTATCATGGACACCTTTAGGAGAAGCAGTAACAGGAATGAAAGTATTTGCTCCTACCGATTTGAAGCTTACAACACCTTTATTTTCTGAAGCACCAGTATCTAACGAAGAAAATTTAGCAGGTGAAGCTTTTGTAACAGGTTTGGAATCTGAAACAGAGTACCAAATAGCTATTTATAGCGGTACAACTCTTAGAGGTTGGGTTAATTATAATACCAAAGTAGCAGACATAGATCCTAACGGAGCAAACGTAATAGATATTACTGATAGTGAAGACCGTAATGCTGTATCAGATGCTATAAATTCAGCTCCAGACGGTGCCATTATATTAGTAAAAAGAGGCGTAGAATTTGATGCTCCAGGATTACAATTAACAAAATCTGTAACTATTCGTGCAGCTTACGGCTTTGGAAAACAAAAAGCGACCCTTTTATTTCCTAGTAATTTTGACTTAGCAGACGGGGCTAATATAGATCACGTGCGTTTTGTAGACTTAGAAATGCGAGGCACAGACTGGGAAGGAAAATATGTTATTAACATTAGTAAAACAGCAAACCTAAACGAGTTTAGTTTCGAGAATTGCTACATTACTAATTTTAGAGGAATTTACAGACAAAAAGATAATCCTTCTGTAGTAAACAATTATAATATTAATAACAGTATTATAGACAGTATAGGTGGATATGGTTTAGCTACAATAGATAATGATAATGCGACACTTAAAAATATAAAAATATCTAACAGTACCATTAATCATACTATCTATTTCTTGGTTTCAAAAAACAATGTTGAATCCATAAATATAGAAGACTGTACAATTGCCAATGCCCCTGAAAGAGGACGTCAATTGTTTAGATGGAGAAATAGTAGTCAAAGTAACGTTACTAATGGCATTACTATTACTAATACTATTTTTGGACATGGTTGGAACCAAACGGAAGGAGAAACAGATTTTGCCTATAGAGGAAAAGAAGGTCTTGATGACACAAGTTTTAGTGTAAGCAATACATTTACGGTTAACGATTTCTCTTTTTCGAGTAATGAAATTGGAGAAATTACTATCGGCAATGCAGGTAGCTCACAAGATGATCTCTGGGTAGATGCACAAAACAATGATTTTAATATCAAAGATTCTGGATTTTTAGGTAAGTCTAGTTCTGGAGACCCAAGATGGCGAGTAAAATTATAAAAGTAAGGTTAATTTAAAATTAACTAAAGTGGATATCTAAAAAGGAATAAAACTTTCAAGATATCCACTTTTTTTTTATATAATTAACCAGAATAGTAAAAAAAACGTATCAATGATTAAAAAAAATTATTTTCAATTAGGCTTTATTCTTTTATTATTTAATTTAAGTTACTCACAACAACTAGCATTTCCAAGTGCCGAAGGCTATGGAAAACACGCCACTGGAGGCAAAGGAGGTTTGGTTTACACCGTAACTAATTTAAATGACGATGGAGAAGGAAGCTTAAGAAAAGGTATTGTAAAAAAAGGAGCCAGAACTATTGTTTTTGCTGTTTCAGGTGTCATAGAATTAAAATCTAAACTCGACGTTAATAAAGGTAAAGGAGATTTAAGCATTTTAGGACAAACAGCTCCTGGAGAAGGCATCACCATTAAAGGCTATCCTTTTACAATAAAAGCAGATAATGTCATTCTTCGCTATTTAAGATTTAGAATGGGCGATGTAAATAAATATGAAGGAGATGCTTTAGGTTGTGGTAATACTAATAATGTAATCATAGACCACTGTTCCATCAGTTGGGGAACAGATGAAAATGCTTCGTTTTACAACAATAAAGATTTTACGTTACAATACTGTATCATTTCAGAAGCATTGAACAACTCTGTACACGAAAAAGGTGCTCATGGTTATGGTGGTATTTGGGGAGGTGTTCGTGCTTCTTTTCATCATAATTTAATTGCAAGTAATAATAGTAGAAACCCTAGATTTAGTGGTTCATCAACCACAGAAAATCCTGAAAATGAATTTGTCGATTTCAGAAATAATGTCATTTATAACTGGGGAGAAAATAGCATTTATGGAGGTGAAAAAGGCACCTATAATATGGTGAACAATTATTTCAAATCAGGTCCAGCTACAACATCTTCAAAATTAGATAGAATTGTAAGCCCTTCAAAACCATATGGTAAATTTTATGTGAATGGCAATTTTGTAAATGGTTATGAAAGCATCACAAAAAATAATTGGAATGGTGGCGTACAGTGTGATAAACCAATACAAACTAAGTTAGATGTTGAAATTAATATATCCAAAAACACAATAACACAAAGCGCTATAGAAGCTTATGAAACCGTTTTAAAAGAAGCAGGTGCAAGCCTTTTTAGAGATGGTGTAGATGCAAGAATTGTACACAATACTAAAGAAGGAAGTTCCAATTATAAAAATGGTATTATCGATTCTCAAGAAAATGTTGGTGGTTGGCCAATAATTAAATTTGAAAAAGGAAAAGCAGACACAGATAAAGATGGTATTCCAAACGATTGGGAAAAAGAAAATAATTTAAATCCAAATACTAACGATGCCAACTTAAATACTTTAAATAAAGCCTACACAAATATTGAAGTTTACGCCAATTCATTAATCACCACTATTTCAAAAATTAAAATAATTAATGGTGAATCATATCATTTTGTAGTAGATTTAAAAGGAAATGGCGATTTTTCAACAGTTCAAGAAGCAATAAATGCGGTACCTGATTTCAGAAAAAATGAAACAAAAATCTTTATAAAAAATGGAATATATAAAGAAAAATTAGTACTTCCTACTTCAAAAACCAATGTCTCTTTTGTAGGAGAAGATAAAAACAAAACGATTTTAACTTATGATGATTTTGCACAAAAGCACAACACATTTGGAGAAGAAGTAGGCACTACTGGTTCTACGTCTTTCTATGTATTTGGGAATGATTTTAAAGCAAAAAACATAACTTTTGAAAACAGCGCAGGACCAATTGGTCAAGCTGTTGCTGTAAGAGTTGACGGTGACAGGGTCATATTTCAAAATTGCAAATTCTTAGGAAATCAAGACACACTTTATCTTCACGGAAACCAAAGCAGACAATACTACAAAGATTGTTATATAGAGGGAACCGTAGATTTTATTTTTGGATGGTCTACTGGCTTTTTTGAAAATTGCGAAATTTACTGTAAAAGCAAAGGTTATATAACTGCTGCTTCTACAAACAAAAATACAGCGTATGGTTTTGTATTTAAAAACTGTAAACTAACAGGTAGTGCTCTAGAAAATACGTTCTATTTAGGTAGACCATGGCGCGATTATGCTAAAACCGTGTTTATAGATTGTTATATGGATAAGCATATTAAACCAGAAGGATGGCACAATTGGGGAAAAACCAATGCTGAACAAACAACGTTTTATGCAGAGTACAATTCGTCAGGTTCAGGTGCATCAAAAAAAAGAGTGCCTTGGGCTAAAACATTAACTAAAAAAGAAAGCGATACATTCACCCCTTTTAATATTTTAAAAGGAGAAGATAATTGGATTCCTAAAATCTAAACGACTCAAATAAGAACCTAATGTTAATTAATTTATACATTTTCTAAGATAAATTATGCCATCAAACACAACTTTAGTATTTTAGTACAATCGATTACATTTAAAAAAAATTTATGAAAATTAGCACACCTTATTTATTTCGTTCGTTACTGTATTTTTCTGTTTTTGCACTAGTATTTAGTTCCTGTAAAGACAAGAAAGAAGAAACAAAAGCAGCATCCCCTTTTGATGAAGCTGATAAAATTATAAACAGTATAAAAATTTTAGAGTTTCCAGATAACACTTTAAATATCATTGATTTTGGAGCCATAGCAGATGGTAAAACCTTAAACACACAAGCCATTAAAAAAGCTATTGATTCTTGTAATAGCTCTGGTGGAGGAAAAGTAATTATTCCTTCTGGCAACTTTTTAACAGGCCCTATCGTTTTAAAAAGCAATGTAAATTTACATTTAGAAGAAGGAGCTAATGTATTATTTACAAAAGATAAAACTGCTTATTTACCCGCAGTTCACACATCATACGAAGCAGTTGAAATAATGAACTACTCACCGCTTATTTATGCATACAAGCAAAACAATATAGCTGTTACTGGTAAAGGTACTTTTAATGGACAAGCTGATAAAGAAAATTGGTGGCCATGGTGTGGAGCTGAACGCTATGGACACATAGAAGGCACACCTCATCAAAAAGAAGACCATAATCTACCTAGATTACGTACTATGAATGAAAACGCCACACCTGTTGCAGAGCGTGTTTTTGGTGAAGGACATCAACTTCGCCCTTTATTTATCCAGCCTTTTGAATGCGAAAATGTATTAATACAAGGTGTAACATTTACCAATGCACCATTTTGGGTAATACACCCTATTAAATGTAATTACGTTAGAGTTGAAGGCGTAACAGTAAATAGTCATGGACCTAATAATGATGGCTGCGACCCAGAATATTCAAAAAACGTGCACATAAACAACTGTACTTTTAATACGGGTGATGATTGTATTGCCATTAAATCAGGCAGAAATGAAGAAGGTAGACGCATAAATATTCCAAGTGAAAATATAGTAGTTGAAAATTGCGATATGAAAGATGGTCATGGTGGCGTTGTAATGGGTAGCGAAATTTCAGCTGGCGTAAGAAATGTTTATGTTAGAAATTGCAAAATGGATAGCCCTAATTTAGATAGAGCAATCAGAATCAAAACCAATACGTTAAGAGGTGGTTTTGTTGAAAATATTTTTGTTAAAAACATTCAAGTTGGCCAAGTAAAAGAAGCTGTTTTAAAAATCAACACCTATTATGGTATTTATGCTAATCAAGAAGGCAATTTTATTCCTTCTATAAAAAATATACACCTTGAAGATATTGAAGTAGAAAATGGTGGAAAATATGGTGTTTTAATTAAAGGAAGAGCTGAAAACCCAGTTAAAAATGTCACATTAACCAATGTTCATATTAAAGGTGCAGAAACAGATTTATCTGTGGAAAACTCAGAACCCATAATATTTAAGAACACAACCATTAACGGAAAACAATATTAAACCCTAAACAAAATTCATATTATGAAAAACTTAGCAATTATATCAATTGTTTTTTTAAGTCTTTTTTCTTGTAAAGAAAAGAAATCTGAATATAATATAGAAGTATCTAAAGTTACTTCAGAATCACAAATAACTACTAAAAGTTATGCAGAAATTTCTATTGCTCAAGGTGGAGAATGGGTTGATGGTTCAAGAGGACATAAAGAATATATTGGTGGGACTTTCAAAAACGTGAATGAACTTCAAGTTCCTGCCGAACATACCGATCATTCTTGGTTTATTCGTTATGAAGGTCCAGGATGGGAAAATAGCCAAATAGGGTATCGTATATATTTAGATTGGAGAAATGCTATTGATATTTATGGCAAAAAAGTAGATTCTTTAGTACTATCGTCAGTTGGTCAAGACGGGTTTGACTCCTATCATGAACCAGCTGATTGGGGACAAGACATATTAAAAGCAGGAAAATCTATGGGGATTGGTGGTTACGGTCGTATTGTAGCCGATACTGTTGTTCATTTTCAAAAAGTAAAGAATACGTTCGCAAACGTTGAAAACTCAGAAAGTAGTTCTTCAGTAAACATCTCATATACAGAATGGGAATCTGGAAATGAAAGCATCGATTTAAATACAAAGCTCACGATTTATCCGCAAGACAGATTTACCAAAGCAGAATTATCACCTTCAAAAGAAATTACAGGCATTTGTACAGGTATTGTAAAACATGGCTTAGAACTTAAGAAAAAGGAAGGTACAAAATGGTCTTATATTGCAACTTATGGAAAACAAACTTTAGCAAGCCCTCCAGATAATTTAGGGATGGCGCTGTTTTATAAAAATAGCGAAGTTGCAGAACAAAAAGAAGGAATAGATGATCATTTAGTAATTTTTAATCCTTCATCTGAAACTTTAACATACTACTTTTTAGGTGCTTGGGAACAAGAACCAAATGGCATAAAAACAGAAGAAGCTTTTATAGCAGATTTAAACAAGAAATTAGAAACTTTAGAAACATCAAATTCTATAAACTAAATTAAAAAGCTAAAAGCGTACTAATTATTGTCACCCTTAATCAGCTTTTTAATAACTTAAAGATGTACACATGCTAATTTTATTAAAACATATAAAAAGCTAGTACTATCCAACAAAACCATATAAATAAGATTAATTAATTTAAGAATGAAAACTACAACTAAGTATATTACACTATTTGCAATTGCATTAGGTCTTTCTATAACTTCTTGCAAAGACACAAAAAAAGAAAATTCTCAAGAAACAATTGAAACGGAAAAAGTGGTTTCAGAAAACTTAAAATGGTCTGAACGTATGATGCTTTCTGAAATTGAACGTTTTCCTGAAGCAACAAAACTTGATTTTGCGACAAAAGCTCGTTGGACATATACTCCTGGTCTAGTATTATCAGCGTGTATAAAGGTATACGAAGAAACAAACAATAAAAAATATTACGATTATATATATGCTTATGCAGATTATTTAATTGATAGTACGGGTACAATCAAAACATACAAATTATCAAATCAAAATCTGGATATGATTAAATCTGGTGATGTTTTATTGTATTTATATTCAAAAACTAAAGAAGAACGTTTCTTAAAAGCCATGGATACATTAAATAGTCAATTAGAATCGCAACCAAAAACTTCAGATGGTGGTTACTGGCATAAAAAAAGGTATCCATTCCAAATGTGGTTAGACGGTTTATATATGGCTGAACCATTTCATGCTCGTTTTGCGAAAGATTATATAAAGGATGAAGCCGAAAAACAAAAAATATACAACGATGTGGTACTACAGTTTGATTTAATTCAAAAACACAGTCGGGATGAAAAATCAGGATTACTTTACCATGGTTGGGATGAAAGTAAAGAACAACGTTGGGCAAATAAAGAAACAGGAAACTCACAACATTTCTGGTCTAGAGGCATGGGTTGGTATGGAATGGCAATGGTAGATGTATTAGACTTTTTACCAGAAAATCACCCAGGACGCGAAAAAATAATTACTTACTTAAATCAATTTGCAGAGGCTATAACCAATGTACAAGACGAGTCTGGTTTATGGTGGCAAGTTTTAGACCAAAAAGATAGAGAAGGCAACTATTTAGAAGCAACCGGCACATCTATGTTCACTTATGCTTTTGCCAAAGGTGTTCGAAAAGGCTATTTACCAGAAAAATATTTAGAAGTTGCTAATAAAGCTTATACGGCACTTATAGACAACTTAGTTTCTGTTGAAGAAAACGGTGTTGTTAACCTAAATAAATGTTGTGCTGTAGCTGGTCTTGGTGGTAATCCATATAGAGATGGCTCTTATGAATATTACATAGGTGAAAAAATTAGATCTAACGATCCTAAAGGAACAGGTCCATTTATTATGGCTAGTTTAGAGTTAAACAAATAACTTTTTAAATAATACTAATTAAGGCGTTACTATAAGAATCTATCTTTCTATAGCAATTATTAACGCAAAACAATAAACAAATGAAACAATATTTCTTTTCAATTTTATTACTAAGTTTTTATTCTTCTTTTCTATTTGCTCAGGTTGATAAACCTTATGTATCTGAAGTTTGGGTAGCCGACAATGGCAATGGTACTTATAAGAACCCTATATTATATTCAGATTACTCAGATCCTGATGTTGCTAGAGTTGGAGACGATTATTACATGACAGCTTCTAGTTTCAATTCAGCTCCTGGTTTACCTATTTTACATTCAAAAGACATGGTGAATTGGAAGTTAATAAACCACGCATTACCAGAACAAGTTCCTGCTGAAGTATTTAATGTGCCTCAACATGGTAATGGTGTTTGGGCGCCAGCAATTCGCCTCCATAAAGACGAATTATACATCTATTGGGGCGATCCTGATTTTGGTATTTACATGATAAAAACTAAAGATCCTAAAGGGAAATGGGATGAGCCTATTCTTGTTATGGAAGGTAAAGGACTTATTGATCCTTGCCCACTCTGGGACGATAATGGCGATGCTTATTTGGTTCATGCTTACGCAGGAAGTAGAGCGGGCGTAAAAAGTTTGATAAGTGTTAACAAAATGAACCCTGAAGGAACAAAAGTACTAGATAGAGGTATTCATGTTTTTGATGGACATGAAAATCATAAAACAGTTGAAGGCACTAAATTCTATAAGCGTAATGGCTACTATTACATTTTTGCTCCTGCAGGTGGTGTACCAACTGGGTGGCAACTTATTTTACGCTCTAAAAACATTTACGGTCCTTATGAAGAAAAAGTAGTTTTAGAACAGGGTAGTACAAAAATTAATGGACCTCACCAAGGTGCTTGGGTAGATACTCCAAACGATGAATCTTGGTTTTATCATTTTCAAGATGTTGATGCCTATGGAAGAATTATTCACTTACAGCCTATGAGTTGGAAAAACGATTGGCCAGTAATGGGAAAAGATTTCGATAAAAATGGTATTGGTGAACCTGTAATGTCTCATAAAAAACCTAATGTTGGAAGAACATACCCTATTGAAACACCAGCAGAAACAGATAATTTTGAGGGTAATGATATTGGGCTTCAATGGCAATGGAATGCAAATTCGGATATTGTATGGCATACAAAATTTCCTAATAACGATTATTTAAGATTGTTTTCAATCATTGTACCTGAAGGCGAACCTAACCTATGGATGGTACCTAATTTATTACTACAAAAATTCCCTGCACCAAACTTTACAACTTCAACCAAAATCACATTAGTTCCTGAGGATGCTACAAATGGTAAAACTGCAGGGTTAATCATCATGGGAATGAATTATGCAACTTTAAGTATCTCGGTTGATGAAAAAGGGTATTTTATAAAACAAACTGAAGCTATTGGAGCAATAAAAGGCGCTGAAGAAAAAATAAATGCTGAAGAACGCCTAAAAACCAATACAGCTTATTTTAGGGTTGAGGTATCTGCACCAGATGCTATGTGTCAGTTTTTATATTCTGAAAACGGAAAGAAATACAAAAAAATAGGCAAACCTTTTAAAGCTATACAAGGAAAATGGGTAGGTGCAAAAGTTGGACTTTTTAGTGTTAGCACAAAAGAAGCAAAACGATACGGTTATGCAGATGTAGATTATTTCAGAATAACTAAATAAAAAAATTATGATCAAGTTAGCATTAGCCTTTTCTGTATTATTAACAATTACCTCATGTAAGCAGTCCGAAATTCAGGAAATTATAAAAAGTAATGATATTGATATTTATCATGGTATTGAATTTGAAATGCCAGAAGTAAAGACTACAAATTTTCCTGACTACGAAGTTCGTATTTCAGATTTTGGAGCTGTAAGTGGTGGTCTTTTTAAAAACACAGATGCTTTTGCTAAGGCTATAAATAATGTAAACTCAAAAGGAGGAGGTAGAATTATAGTTCCTAGAGGCATCTGGCTTACAGGTCCAATTACTTTTAAAAGCAATATAAATCTTCACTTAGAAGATGGTTCATTAATACTTTTTAGTGATAATTTTGATGACTATCCGCTTATAAAAACAAGTTTTGAAGGCTTACATACGGTTAGATGTATTTCACCTATTAATGCTTTTGAAGTTGAAAATATTGCTATAACTGGCCATGGAATTATTGATGGTAATGGTGATGCGTGGCGACCTGTTAAAAAAGGAAAAATGACAAGTGGTCAATGGAACAAACTTCTTAATTCTGGTGGTATACTATCAACAGACGAAAAAATATGGTTCCCAACTGAAAGTTCAAAAAAGGGCTATGAAAGCAGTAGTAATTTTAATGTACCAGATTTAATTGGTGATTCTGAATTAGAGTCTGTAAAAGATTTCCTAAGACCAGTAATGGTTAGCATTGTTAGTAGTAAAAGAATACTTTTAGATGGCCCAACATTTCAAAACTCTCCAGCTTGGAATATTCATCCTTTAAAAAGTGAAGATATCATTATTAGAAATCTTAGTGTAAAAAACCCTTGGTATTCGCAAAATGGTGATGGTTTAGATCTAGATTCTTGTAAAAATGTTCTCATTTACAACAATACATTTGATGTTGGTGATGATGCTATTTGTTTTAAATCTGGAAAAAATGAAGATGGAAGAAAACTAGGAATGCCTACACAAAATGTTATCGTTAAAAACAACATTGTATATCATGCTCATGGTGGGTTTGTAATTGGTAGTGAAATGTCTGGTGGTGTTAAAAATGTGCATGTATCTAACTGTACATTTTTAGGAACCGATGTTGGTTTGCGTTTTAAAAGTACCCGAGGAAGAGGTGGCGTGGTAGAAAATATTTATATATCTAATATTGATATGATAAATATCCCAACCGAAGCTATTCGTTTTAATATGTTTTACGGAGGAAACTCACCTATTTTAGAAGAAGACCAAAATACAGAAGATGAACAACGGGATGAAAAATTAGTTCCTGTTACTGAAGAAACACCTTCTTTCAAAAATATTTTTATGAAAAACATAAAAGCTACAGGGTCTCAACAAGCTGCTTTTTTTATGGGTTTACCTGAAATGAGTCTACAGAATGTATCTCTTGAAAACTCCATTTTCGAAACAAAAAAAGGCATAGTAGCTATTGATGTAGATGGATTAAAACTTTCTAATGTTGAAATCATTGCAACAAATGATAACGCTCTTACAATTTATAATGGTAAAAATTTAAAAGTTAACAAACTAACTTTTGAAAAAAGCAAATTACCAATTAAAGTTTTAGGTAAAAAAAGCGAAAATATTGAGTTTAACAAAAAAGACTTTTCTAACATAGAAGCACAAATTATAAAAGGTAAAGAACTCCCTGAAAATGCCATAAAACTATAGTTATGAAAAAGCTTTTATTTTTAATAACATTAAACTTATTATTCTCTTTAGCACTTTCATCTCAAGAAATCACCCCTTTATGGCCTGAAGGTAAAATGCCAAACTCTAAAGGTATGACGCTTGAGCATATTGAAGCGCGCGAACGCATCACACAAGTATCAGCACCAAATATGCTATCGTTTTTCCCACCTAAAGAAGAACAAAATGGAAGTAGTATACTCATTTTACCGTCGGGAGGTTATCATCATCTTACATACAATTTAGGCGGTATCCAATTAGCAAAATGGTTTAACACACAAGGCATAACAGCTTTTGTACTTATATACAGACTTCCAAATTCACCCGATTTATTAATTAGCGAAAATGGCCCAATACAAGATACACAACGTGCTTTAAAATTAATACGTTTTAATGCCGAAAAGTGGCATTTAGACCCAAACAAAGTTGGTGTATTTGGCGCTTCAGCTGGCGGACATTTAGCCTCAACTATTTCTACACATGATACCGATTTATCAAATATAAATGACGAAATAGACAGTCAAATATTTACTCCTAATTTCATGATTTTAGTATCGCCAGTAATCAGTTTAGGTAACTATACACATAAAGGAAGTCTTAAATTTTTATTAGGAGATCACGCCACTTCAGAAAATATTCTCAAATATTCAAATGAATTTCATGTTACCGAAAACACACCTCCTACTCTACTGTTTCACGCTCAAAATGACCCTGCAGTAAACCCCATGAATAGTATGTTATTTTATACAGAAATGATGAAACATGGCGTTAAGGGTTCACTACATATTTTCCCAAAAGGTAAGCATAGCATTGGCATTTATAATGAATCTTCATTAACTGATGAATGGAAAACTATTTGTACAAAATGGTTAAAAGAAATTGAAATAATAAAATGAAATTTGTTTTAAATGAATACAAAATTTAAATCTTTCAAAATAGTCATAATTTTAATTTTCTGTAATTTTATTGCTCAAGCTCAGAATAATAATAATAATAATAATAATAATATTCTGTGGTATGAAAATGCTGCAAATAATTGGAATGAAGCATTGCCCATTGGTAATGGTCGCATTGGAGGCATGTTATTTGGAGGGGTTGAATACGATAAAATTCAATTAAACGAAGAAACTGTTTGGGCAGGAGAACCGGGTAATAACATCACTAAAGATTACTATCAAGAGATACAAAATATTAGAAAGTTACTTTTTGATGGAGAATATGAGAAAGCTCAAAAAATGTCGAGTACAGTTTTTCCAAAAAACACATCAAAAGATAATAACTACGGAGTACCATACCAAACCGTTGGCAATTTAAATTTACATTTTACAAACAATAAAAATGTTACAGATTATAAAAGAACTTTAGATATTGGAAAAGCAATATCCACTGTTAATTATACGATAAAAGGTGTACATTATAAAAGAGAATATTTTGTATCCTTTCCAGATCAGGTTATGGTCATTCACCTTACGGCAGACAAACCCAAAAGCTTAAGTTTTGAAGTATCAATGGATAGTCCGCATTTAAATTATAATATATCTACGAAAGACGGTTTAATTGAGCTCATTGGCACTGGAGGAGATCATGAAAACAAAAAAGGAAAAATCAATTTTACAACTTTAATTTACCCGAAGTTAAAAGGTGGAAAACTTATAGAAAACAAAGAAAGTATCTCTATTAAAAATGCCGATGAGGTAACTTTATTTATAAGCATTGGTACAAATTTTAAAAACTATAAAGATTTAAGTAATTCAGCTAATGAAATTGCAAATAACTTCTTAAAGAAAAGTGAAACAAAAAGTTTTGATGAATTAAAAACGGCTCACGTAAAAGATTACCAAGCCTTATTTAACAGAGTATCTTTAACCTTAGGGAACGAAACTAAGAATACGCTTCCAACCAACAAACGTCTAGAAAGATTTGCTACTACAGAAGATTTATCATTAGTCTCACTTTACTTTCAATTCGGAAGATATCTTCTTATTTCAAGTTCTAGACCAGGAGGACAACCCGCAAATTTACAAGGAATCTGGAACAATAGACTTTCACCACCATGGGATAGCAAATACACAGTAAACATAAATACCGAAATGAATTACTGGCCTGCAGAGGTTACAAACCTTTCAGAACTTCACCAACCACTATTCTCTATGCTGGATGATTTATCTGAAACAGGTAAATTAAGTGCTCAAAAAATGTATCATGCTCGTGGTTGGAATATTCATCACAATACCGACATTTGGCGAATTGCTGGAATTGTTGATGGTGGATTTTATGGACTTTGGCCAATGGGAGGTGCTTGGTTAAGCCAGCATTTATGGCAGCATTATTTATTTACTGGAGACAAAACCTTTTTAAATAAATACTATCCTATTTTAAAATCTACTGCCCAGTTTTATACAGACGTATTACAAGAAGAACCAAAAAATAAGTGGCTCGTTGTTGCACCTTCCATTTCTCCAGAAAACAAATACATGGGTAATGTTGGTGTTACTTACGGAACTACTATGGACAATCAATTAGTTTTCGATGTGTTTAGCAATGCTATTAACGCATCCAAAATATTAGGGGTCGATGTAGAATTCGCAGATGTTGTTAAAACACTTAGAAAAAGGCTTCCCCCAATGCAAATTGGTAAGCATAATCAATTACAAGAATGGATTGAAGATTGGGACCGAACAAACGATAAACACCGACATATTTCACACCTTTATGGGTTATTCCCATCGGCACAAATTTCACCTTTTAAAAACCCAGACTTATTTAAAGCCGCAGAAAACACCTTAGAATATAGAGGTGATAAATCTACCGGTTGGTCTATGGGTTGGAAAGTTAATTTCTGGGCACGTATGCTTAATGGGAATAGAGCCTACAAACTAATTAAAACACAACTTACATTGGTTGAAAATGGCACAGAATCTGGTGGTACATATCCTAATCTATTTGATGCACATCCACCATTTCAAATAGATGGCAACTTTGGGTGTACAGCTGGTATAGCTGAAATGCTAATACAATCGCACGACGAAGATTTATTTTTATTCCCGGCTCTCCCAGATTCTTGGAAAGAAGGCTCGATTAAAGGTTTAAAAGCAAGAGGTGGTTTTGAGGTTGATTTAGATTGGTCTGAAAATAAACTAAAAACTTTTAAAATAAAGTCTGATTTAGGTGGGAAATTACGATTTAGAACTACCGAAATCTTGCTGGATGCAAATGGAAAAGAGCTTACAGAAGCAACTGGTAAAAACAGTAATCCATTTTACCAATCACCTAAAATAAAAGACCCGTTAATTTCAAAAGAAGCTAACATTAAAACTATTGAGTTTCTCACTTATAATGTTTATGAAATAGACACTAAAGAAGGTGAAACCTATACTTTTAAAACTAAATAAAATACAAATATTATGTTTAAAAAAACCATCAAGTATCTTTTTGCCTATATAGCGCTTCTCGCTATTGCATCATGTAATTCGAAAAAAGAAAACAATAAAGAAGAAGAAATAATCTCAAACACAACCACTATTTATTTAATAGGAGATTCTACAATGGCAGATTATACGGGTGATTACGACCCAAATAAAGACTATATGAAAACCAGATATCCTGTTACTGGTTGGGGGCAAGTTTTTCAACCATTTATGATTTCAGATAGTTTACAAAAAATAAAGAATATTATAAAAACAGACAGTGCTTTTGTAGATGATAGAGCAAGAGGAGGTCGCAGTACACGTACATTTTTCCAAGAAGGTAGATGGAGAGCTGTTTATAATGATCTTAAAAAAGATGATATAGTTATCATGCAATTTGGACATAATGATGCTGCTGAAAACTATGCGCCTCGCTATGTAAATATTGAAGGTTATAAAGAATTTTTAAGGCTTTTTGTTAGTCAAACTAGAGAAAAAGGAGGTATTCCAATCATCTTAACACCTGTAGCCAGAAACTATCCTTGGAAAGATGGAACGCTAGAAAATGTTCATGGCGAATATGATCAAGCTCCAAAAGATGTTGCTAAAGAACTAAATGTAAAACTTATAGATTTAAACAAAAAATCTAGGGATTTGTTTACTAAAATGGGTGAAGATTATGTGTCTGAAAATTATTTTATGAATCTTCCTGCTGATGTTTATGAAGCGTATCCTGATGGACAAAAAGATAATACACATTTTCAACCAAAAGGCGGAACCGAAGTAGCTAGATTAGTTTTTGAAGGGTTAAAAGAAATAAATTCGGAATTAATTCAAAACTAAATAATATGAGACTATTTTTAATTGCATTTAACTTATTTCTACTTGCTAACAATAATGGGTTTACTCAAGAAAAAATAAAGTTCCCACCATATAGTATTGAAACTACATACAAAAATTTAAAAAAAAACCATCCTAATATTACACCAATTGTAAGATTGGTTTCTGATAATATAAAATATACAGAAGATGTTACTTATAAAAAAACAAATACTTCTAAATTAAAATTAGATATTTATTCACCAAAGGCTAAAAACTGCAAAGAAACCTATCCAGCGGTATTACTAATTCATGGTGGCGGTTGGTTAGTTGGTAGTAAAGAAAATGAACGCGTTATGGCACAGCATTTAGCCTTAAATGGTTACATTGGTGTTTCAGTTGCTTATAGATTAGGTTATGAAGCTACATATCCAGCAGGTGTAAACGACTTGAAAGATGCCATCGTTTGGTTACGAAAACATGCCAAGAAGTATAACATAAACCCCGACAAAATAGCTGTATTAGGTGCTTCGGCTGGGGCACAATTAGCAGGTTTATTAGCTGTTACACCAAATTCACCTCTATACGAACCTCATGAAAAAATCTCAGATGATGTACAAGCCTATGTTAATATAGATGGTATTGTATCCTTTATTCATCCAGAAGCAGCTGCAGAATCAAAGAAAGGTAAAACATCTATGGCTGGTATTTGGCTTAATGGTGAAAAAGAAGATAATTTTAAAAAATGGAAAGAAGCTTCACCTCTTGAATATGTTAACAAGAACACACCTCCTACCCTTTTCATTAATAGTTCGCATGCCCGTTTTCATGCTGGTAGAGATGATATGATTTCCATTTTGAATAAACATAATATTTATAACGAAATTCATACAATTCCCGATAGTCCACATTCCTTTTGGTTGATGCATCCTTGGTTTGAAACAACACTAAGTTATACCGTTAATTTCTTAAATAAAGTTTTTAAAGATGAAAATTAAAATTCCTTTAATGCAAATAAAAGTACAAAGAAAGGTTGTATTATCTTGCCTCTTACTTTTATCAACTTTTTTAATGTTTTCTCAAGAAAAAAAAATTAAAATTTTCCTTGTTGGAGATTCTACAATGTGCTTATATGATGAAAGTAGATTTCCACAAATGGGATGGGGTATGCCATTTGAACACTTTTTCGAATCTACAGTAACAATTGATAATAGAGCCAAAGGAGGTCGAAGCTCAAGATCTTTTATAGAGGAAAATCTATGGCAACCAATAGCTGATTTATTAAAAAAAGGAGACTATGTATTAATTCAATTTGGTCATAATGATGCCCATAATTCTAAAAATCATCCAGATAGAAAAACAACACCAGAAGAATATAAAAAATATATGGGGAAATACATTAATGAAACTAGAGCAAAAAATGCAACTCCGGTATTAATTTCTCCCGTTACAAGAATGACATTTGATGAAAGCGGAAAAGTAATCGAATCTCATGAATCTTATTTAAAAGCTCTCATAGAAGTTGCTAATGAATACAAAGTCGCAATGATAGATCTTGATACAAAAAGTCGTGAATTGCTTGAGAAATTAGGTCCAACATTTTCTAGATATTTGTATATGTATTTTGAAGCAGGTGAGTTACCACGCTTTCCAAATGGTTTTCGTGACACGACTCATTTTAATGAGTTCGGAGCAAGAAAAATGGCTGAGTTAGTTATACAAGGAATTAGAGAGGAAAATTTAGAGCTAACAAATTATATTATTAAACCCTACATTAGGCAGTAAAAAATAATGTGATTCATTTTATTAAAGAATCAATTAAATAGTCCTTCAAACAAATACAATAATAAAATAGCCGTATTATCACTCTTCTCTATAGTCCTTAAAAAAGCATAAGAACGTTTCATTTGGGTTTTTACCGTATTTATAGAAATTCCATATATTTCTGCTATCTGGGAATAACTTAAACCATCAACAACATGAGAAATAAAGATGTTTCTTCTAGATTCTGGAATTTGATTTACTAGTTCACGTATTTTTATATTTTTACTTTTTTCCTCCTTTTCAAAAGAAACAGGTTCTTCATAATACAAATTATCTAAAGTACTTTTGTTTGAATCAATTTTTTTAAGTTTTTCTATATGTTGAATACTTAAATTTTTAACAGCTCTAGCAGCATACGATTTAAATGAGACATTAAATTTAATTTCTTTTTCTTTTTTCCATAAATAAATAAAAAAATCTTGAACTATATCTTTTGCAGATTCTCTATTCTTGGTTACATGAAAAGCAACCAAACATAAAAAACCAAAGTGTTCTTTGTATAATTTCTCGAATATTATTATATCTTTTTGAAATGCCATTTATAGCTAAAAACTAAATATTAACACTACGTTTTGGGAGGTATCTTATGCCAAATATATAAATTTTAAAGGATTTAAATAAAAAAAACATAATTTTTGTCACCCTATATTAACATTTACATAACATATGTATAACACAGCTGATATTATGAACGCGAACGAACAAATAATTAAGATTCTTAAGAAAATAGACAAAACAAAGGTTATTGACCTCATTGATTTAAAGTCTTTAAGTCTTGAAGAACAAGAATTGATAAAAAATTTATATAAAGACGGATTAATTAAGGATGCTCTTAGTTTTATTGATACAATCAATACTGAAAATAGTTGGGAAGCATTTAAAAAGAAGCTTTATTCAAAAAATAGAAGCACAAAACCATTATGGAGAAAAGTTTATAAATACGCAGCCATTTTTGTTCTGCTTCTAACTTGCGGTTTTTTATTAAAAAACAAATTTAAAACAGAAGATAATGAAGTAAAAATAGCTTCAGGTTCTATAGAGCTTATTTTAGAGAATGGTGAAAAGAAAATACTTAACCTAGGTGGAACGACAGAAATTGTAAAAGAAAGTGGAAATGTAATTGGACAACATAAAGGTGATGCTATTAATTATGAATCTAATTCCGCAGTTAAAAAAATAGTTTATAATCAACTAAGAATACCTTACGGAAAAACGTTTAATCTGTTTCTGTCTGATGGGACTAAAGTTTATCTAAATTCAGGAACTAGTTTAAAATACCCTATAAATTTTATAAAAGGCAAAAAAAGAGAAGTATTTCTTGAAGGTGAAGCTTTTTTTGAAGTAGCCAAAGATGCATCTCATCCGTTCATTGTAAATACAAATAATATGAACATTGAAGTCTTAGGCACAAAATTCAATGTGTCTTCATACAGCGATGATACAGAAACTAACACAGTACTTATAGAGGGCTCTGTTAGCTTGTCTCTTGATAAAGCTCCAGAGGAAACATTATTACTTAAACCTGGTTACAAAGGCACCTTAAACAACTCAGAATCACAAATAGCTTTAGAGAAGGTAGATACACAAATGTATACAGAATGGATACATGGTGATGTTATTTTTAGAAATTCAACGTTTGATGATATGATTAAAAAATTAGAACGTAATTATAATGTTGTTATAGAAAACAATTATAGCGAATTGAGTTTAAAAAAGTTTAATGCTAGTTTTAATAAAAATATTGAAACTATTGATGATATCATGATTTCAATAGGAGAAATACATCCTTTTACCTATAAAAAAATAGATAATAAAATAATTATTAACCAATAAAACTATATGCCAATGAAAGTAAAATGACTATAAAGAAAATCGGAAAATAGTACCAGTATTTCCCGATTTATTAAGTGAATTAAACAATCCAATAAAAATTAATTATTTAATACTCAACTAAATTATGAAAAAACTAATTAAAGGAAGATGGTTATGCCTATTTTTTCCTAAAATTTCACTAAAAATGAAACTAACAACACTTTTTCTATTAGTGTCTTTGCTTCAAATTAATGCTAGTACATATTCTCAAAACAAGAAAATATCCTTAAAAGCAGTAGATGCTACGGTAGGTGAAATTTTCAACGAAATAGAGTCTACATCCGAATTTAGATTTCTTTTTGAAAGTAATCAAATAGATTTAAATCGCAAGGTTTCATTAAATGTCGATAAAAAGAAAATATCCTATATTTTAAACTTACTTTTTAAAGAAACACCCGTTATCTATAATACAAATGATCGTCAGATTATTTTAACTATTGATAAGTCTCCAAAAATAGAGAACAAAAAGAAAATAGATTTAAATAAAACAGAACTACAAACTATTAAAATTATTGGGATAGTTAAAGATGATAACGACGTACCCTTACCCGGAGTAAATATACTTATTAAAGGCACCTCTGTTGGAACTCAAACAGATTTTGATGGTAATTATAGTATAGATGTTGAAAATAAAAACACAACACTTATTTTTTCATTTATAGGATTTCTTACTCAAGAAGTTACAGTTGCTAATACAACAACTATTAATGTCATTTTAAAAGAAGATATAGCTAAACTTAACGAAGTTGTCGTTGTAGGTTATGGCTCTCAAAGACAAAAAGACTTAACAGGTGCTGTATCATCAATGAGATCTGAAGATTTCAATCAAGGCCCACAACTAAGTGCTCAACAAGCTATGCAAGGAAAAATGTCTGGTGTTGTTATTGCGCAAAATAGTGGGAAACCAGGTGGATCAAATACGGTTAGAGTACGTGGTGGCACATCATTAACTGGTGTAAATGACCCCTTATATGTTATAGATGGAATTCCAATTTCTACATCAGCAGGAGTTAGTTCTGCAAACATTAGAGGTAATGGTACCGATTTTTTTGATCAAGAACCTACCAATCCTTTAATGACTATCAATCCAAACGATATTGAATCCATTACCGTTTTAAAAGATGCTTCTTCTACAGCTATTTATGGTTCTAGAGGTGCTAATGGTGTTATAGTTGTTACTACAAAAAAGGGTAGTTCGGGTAATTTAAAAGTTACTTTAGATGTTACTGGAGGTATTTCTACAGTTGCTAAAAAGCTTGATGTTTTAACAGCTGATGAATATAGATCAATTAATAACGATTTAGGTTTAGTTTTTTCAGATTTAGGAGCTAATACAAATTGGCAAGATAAAATTTATAGAACAGCCCAAACACAAGACTATAATTTATCATTTTCTGGTGGATCTGGAAAATCAAATTATAGAGCATCTTTAGGTTATGGTGATCAAGAAGGTGTTTTAATAGGATCTCAATTAGAAAGAAGTAATGCAAGAATTAATGTAAACCATTCTGCACTTGATGATAAGTTAACTTTTGATTTAAGACTTAACTATGGTAACACATTTTCTAACAACTCTCCAGTATCAAATACAGTAGGTAGTGAAGCAGGAACAAGTATAAATTACGAATCGTATGTATTCAATCCTACATATCCAATCTTTGATGCTGATGGAAATTATAATCATGTGCCACCATACAGAATTAATCCTGTTTCATTTGCAAATGATGTTATAGATGAAGTTACAAACAATAGGCTTTTAGGTAATTTATCTACAACTTATAAAATCACAGAACCTTTAAGTGTAAACATTAACTTAGGATATACACACCAAACTATTAACAGAAACTCATATATAAGTAAAACAAATCCATTAGGAGAAGGTTTGGGTGGTTATGCTAGTGTTCAAAAATTAGAAGATTATAGTAAATTGATTGAAACCATTTTAAGATACAATAATACTTTTGGTAAGCATAATGTTGATGCTATTGCAGGTTATTCTTGGCAATATTTTGTAAATGAAGGTTTACGTAATGTAGCTTCTGGGTTCTTATCAGATGAATTCAAATGGTATAGCCTACAAGCTGCAAGTACCATAAGTAATGTGTCAACATTTAAAGGTAGTAATACTTTAATCTCAATGTATGGAAGGGTTAATTACAATTTTGATGACAAAATTTTAGCTACTGCTACTGTTAGAAGAGATGGCTCGAGTAGATTTGGTTCTGGAAACCAATGGGGTGTTTTTCCTTCAGGTTCTTTGGCTTGGAGAGTTTCAAATATGGACTTCTTTAAATCAGAAACAATTTCCGATTTAAAAATAAGAGCTAGTTATGGTGTCATTGGGAACCAAGAAATAGGGAATTTAAACTCTGTTACAACACTAGGTGCTACTAATTCAGGTTACATAGTAGGTGGTCAAAGAGTTACTACTGTATTACCACAACAATATGCCAACCCAGATTTAAAATGGGAGCAAACATCTCAATTTAATATAGGTGTTGATTATACGATACTCGATAATAGAATTCGTGGAAGTATAGATTATTATAAAAAGAAAACAACCGATCTTTTATTGCGTTTACCTGTTCCTTCACCTACAGCTGTTAGCACTCAGTTAGCAAATGTTGGTAGTGTTGAAAATAAAGGTATAGAACTAGAAATTTCTGCAGATATTATTGATAAAAATGATTTTACATGGACGTCTTCATTTAATTACAGTAGAAACAGAAATAAAGTATTAAGTCTGTCAAACGATCAATATCAAGGAGATAATATACAAATAGCACCATTGCAAGGTCAAGGTTTATCAGGTATTTATGCGCAATTAATAAAACCAGGTTTAGCCGTAGGTACTTTTTATGGTAGAGAATTTATTGGTATTGAAAATGGCGTAGAAATATTAGGCGATGAAGAAAAAGTAATTGGTACAGCTCAACCAGATTTTACCTTTGGGTTTAGTAACTCACTTACATACAAAAACTTATCATTAGGTTTTAATTTCAGAGGCTCAATTGGTAATGATGTTTTTAATTTAACAGGAAATAATCTTGGATATCTAAGTAATTTACCTGGTAGAAATGTATTTAAAGAAGCTTTAACTAGTGGTGTTTTAAGAAGTCAACCAAAACAATATTCATCTCGTTGGATAGAAGACGGATCGTTTGTTCGATTAGACAATGTTACTTTAGGTTATAACTTCGATCTTAAAACAACATCTGCTTTATCAAGTGCTAGAATTTTTATTACAGGTCAAAATTTATTATTGTTCACAAACTATTCTGGTTTAGATCCTGAGGTAAACTCAGATGTATCAGGAACAGGTATAGCACCTCTTGGAGTCGATTATTTAGCTTATCCTAAAGCTAAAACAGTAAGTCTTGGACTAAACGTATCGTTTTAAGAATAACTTAATTTAAATAGAAATTATCATGAAATCATATAAAATAAAAATAATATTCACGTTATCTATTTTAGCATTATGCTCGATTGGATGTACAAATCTAGATGAAGAATCATTTGGAAGTTTATCGCCAGATACTTATTATAATACTGAAGAAGAAGCACTGTCTTCTGTAGTTGGTGTTTATCAAGCATTATCTAGTGTATCTAGTATTGACCGCCCTTGGAGGCTACAAGAATATGGAACAGATGAATTTGTTATTCCAGGAAGAGCTAGTGGTGGATGGTTTGATCAAGATGTAATAGATATGGTTACGCATACTACAACTGCTGTAAATGCTGATGTAAATCGTGCTTGGTACTCCCTTTTTCAAGAAATAGGTATCGCAAATGCTGTTTTAGAAAGCTTACAGGCTTCTCCCAACAGCGATAACCTTAAAAGTTTAATAGCAGAAACTAGAGCTTTAAGGGCATATGGATACTTTTTTGCCATGGATCTTTGGGGTAATATTCCTCTTGTAACAGTAGCAAGAATAGATCCAAACAATTTACCTGCAACTAAACCAAGAGCAGAGGTGTTTAGTTTTATAGAAACTGAAATGCTAGCTGCAATTCAAGATTTACCTTCAATTACTGAGGTCGATAAAACTAGTTACTATCCAAGATTTACTAAAGAAGCGATACAAGCTGCAATGGCTACCATGTATTTAAATGCTGAAGTGTATACAGGAACACCAAGATGGTCTGATGCTGTTTCTATGTGTAATGAAGTTATAAACACAAATGCTTATGATTTAGAAACTGATGTAGTTGATAACTTTAAATCTACTAACGAGGAAAATTCTATTGAATTGATTTCATCATTTTCTATAGACCCAACTAAAAATGCTGGAAATAATCAATTTATATTGTATACAAACCATTCGCCAGACAAAGAAAAATATAATTTACCATTTACACCAGCAAATGGTTTTAGCACCTATCCAGAGGCTCTTAATAGGTATGAGGATCAAGATAATCGTAAACTATTAATAGAATATGGTCCACAATATTACTTAGATGGTGTTACGCCATTAACTTACCCTGACGGAACACAGTTAGATATTATTCCAGTACAAGATTTAGTAAGTGCCGCAGATAACGAAGGCTATAAAGTACTTAAATATACACCAGTTGGAGCATCATTTGCTGGTTATAATGCTGATAATGATCTTGTTTTAATGCGTTATTCAGATATATTATTAACTAAAGCAGAAGCTTTATTTAGAGATGGTAATACAACACCTAGTGTATCATTAGATTTGGTAAACAGAGTAAGAGGGCGAAGTAATGCAACTCTTCTTAACAGTTTGACACTACAAGATATTGAAGATGAAAGATCAAGAGAATTTTTGTGGGAAGGACAAAGAAGAAGAGATATGATTCGTTTCGGAACATACTTTACAGGTACTTGGTCCTTTAAACCAAACACAACTGAGGCATTTAGAGGTATTTATCCAATTCCTGAAATACAAAGGACTGCAAATCCAAACTTGGATCAAAATCCAGGTTATGAAAATTAGTTTTTGAGTTAGTTTTTGAGTTAGTTTGTTTAAATATTACCCATGTATTCTATAAATTTATAGAATACATGAGGTAATATTTTTTTTAAATTATACCTTTCAATTTCTTTTTATTAAATAATATCATGAAAAAATCTAATTACACTATAATATTCATCTTTTTTTTAAGCTTTTCAATTTCTCAAATTCAAGCTCAAAATTCTAAAGTTGAAATTCCTAAAGACACATCCTTTAATATTATTACAGATTATAAAAAGAATTTAAAATATTTTCCTTTTATAACACCTGCAAAAGACTCTTTACCTCATAATGTTATTGAAAATAGAAATGTTATCTATACGACATTAAAAAACACCCCTTTTGGCGATAGAGATTTGCATTTAGATATTTTTTCTCCTAAAACCCCAGGAAAACATCCAGCGTTAATTATGGTGCATGGTGGTGGGTGGCGAGCTGGAAACAAATCTTTACAAATACCTATGGCGCAAAAGCTTGCTGCAAGGGGTTATGTAACAGTTTGTGTAGAATATCAACTTTCATTAGAAGCAAAATATCCTGCTGCTTTGTATAATATAAAAAGTGCTATAAGATGGATGCGATCTAATGCTGACACCTATGGAATTGACCCAGAAAAAATAGCCATTTCAGGATGTTCTGCTGGCGGACAATTAGCAATGCTAACCGGTTTAACCAATAATATTGAATCTAAGGAAGGTAAACAAGGAAACTTAGGCTTTTCAAGTAATATTCAAGCCATAATTGATATTGATGGCGCTGTAGATTTTATGGCTCCTTTATCCCTTAATTTGAATAGAAAACCTAACTCACCTGACATAGAATGGCTTGGCGGTTCTTTTTATGAAAAACCAGAAATTTGGAAAGATGCATCTCCTATATTTTGGGCTAACGAAAATTCGCCTCCTATTTTATTTTTAAATAGTGGGTATCCAAGATTTCATGCTGGTCAAGATGAATTAATTGGTATGATGAAAGACTGGAAAATATATTCTGAACTACATAAATTTGATAATAAAATCCATACATTTTGGCTATACAATCCTTGGGTTAATCAAGCTATTAATTATATAGATAATTTTTTAATAAAAGTTTTTAATCAATAAATTATTGCGAATTATGAAAAAAACAGAAGTATTAAAATTCGTCATATTCTTTCTTTTAATTTCACAATCATTACTTGCACAAACATCAAATCCAGAAAAATACAAGTATGATTTTGTTGTAGCCAAAGATGGTAGCGGTGATTATAAATACATTCAAGATGCTATAGATGCTATGCGCGTTTTTCCTTTAGCTCCAATAAGCTTATACATAAAAAACGGTATTTATACAGAAAAAATAGAATTGTCTATTAATAATACAGATGTTACCTTTATAGGAGAAAGTATAGACAAAACTATTATTACATTTAATGACTATTCTGGTAGAGGCAAAAATATAGGAACTTTTAATTCTCACACTATTAAAATATCTGGAAACCGCTTTAAAGCCGAAAATATAACTTTCGAAAATTCTGCTGGTTCTGTAGGGCAAGCAGTAGCTTTAAATGTTGATGCCGATAAAGCTATTTTTAAAAATTGCAAGTTTTTAGGCAATCAAGATACTATATATCTTGGTGGTGAAAATTCAAGACAGTTTTTTGAAGATTGCTATATTGAAGGAACTACAGATTTTATCTTTGGTCCAGCAACCGCAGTATTTAAAAATTGTACAATCCATTGTAAATCTAATTCGTACATCACAGCTCCTAACACACCTAAAGACAAAAATTTTGGTTTTGTTTTTATAAATTGCAAAATAACGACCTCTAATAATGTTACTAAATTATATTTAGGCAGACCTTGGCGTTATTATGGGAAATCTGTTTTTATAACATGTGAACTGCCAAAACAAATTACTCCAGAAGGCTGGCATAATTGGGGGAACCCTGAAAATGAAGAAACAGCTTTTTTTGCTGAATTTAATTGTTATGGTGAAGGCTCTCAAGCTAAAAATCGTGTAAAATGGTCTCATCAATTAAATAAAGTTGAAGCCAAAAAATACACTTTGCATAATATTTTCAATAGTTCCAATATTTGGAAACCATAGTTTATGGTATTTGTGGATTTGTATTCAGTAAAAAACTATTATCAGTATTGTTAATCTAAAAAAGCCTCTAAGAATAACATTCTTAGAGGCTTTTTAATAACATTTATAACTATTTTATTGTTTAGCTATTTTTATAGTTCTTTTAGCTAAACCTCTTTCAATTTTTAAAAGATAAATACCTTTTGAAAACTGACTTAAATTAATTGGTACAATTTCATTATTGCCCGTAAGTAATTTTGTTGACCAAAGTTTCTGTCCTGTTAAATTATATAAGGAGAATGAATATTTTTCACTAGCTCCACCCATTTTTAATTTAACAATATCACTTGTTGGATTCGGACTTAATATCATATTTTTTAAAGCCAATGTATTTTCATCTATCCCTAAAGTACTTGCATCAAATTCATTAGATTTCGCACTTAAACCTCCCATAGCATTTGCAGCTTTAACGGAATAAAGACCAGAATTGTTACCTGTAATATCAAAACTATTTGTTGTAATAAAATCTACAAAAATGTCATCTTTAAATATAGCCCAACCTAAAACATAATTACTATCATCCCAAGTTAGAGTAGATCCAGAATTTGATATTGCAGGAGCTACAGCTTGTTCTGTAGAAAGAGTTGGCTGCCATGTATCACTACCTCCTAATACATTTTCTATAGTATATTGAGCTGCTTCTGTTTCGTTTAAAGTTGGGTCTAAAGTCACTGATGTTGCATCTTTGGTATAATCTGTACGTCTTTGACTTAAATCTACCTCTATACCCGATGAAGTCAAACTTTTATATTCTGAAAATCTAAATGGAACCACATTCATTGGGTCTCCCCAGGCACCAGCCGTTGGCAAAATATTCATAATTGTATTGATATATACTACTTTAGGAGCTACATTCCAAGGTCTACCTAATCCATATATACCATTTTGTTGTGCATCTCCATCAATAGTACAATTACTAAAAACATAACCCCAATCAGAACTTGTTGCTGCTGCAGTTACAATACCACCACCACTAGATGTTCTATTTTCCATATACATAAGGCAGTCATTAAAGAAAATATCCCCATCTCCAAAGATGTAATCAACCGTTCCATGAATTTCACCATTTTCCCAATAGGTTCTACCTGCACCGGTAAAATAGGTATCTTGATTACTTAACAATCTTATATTTTTGAAGATATTTTTATCGCCCTGATGACGTAAAGCTACAGCACGTTTTTCTGGAATACCTAAACGATAATCCATTTTATTAAGCAGGGTAAGATCTTGCATATAAATATTATTAGCACCACTTGTAAAATTAATAGTAGGTGTTTTGTCTATACCCTCTTGAGCTTGTGTAGGATTATTAAAAAGTGTTACACCTTCGGTACTTTGACCTATAAATGAAATATTTGACAAACCAATAAATGTTTGTTGCGTTGCATCTCCTGTAGTAGTTCCTAAATCATAATCTCCATTAGGAAAAAATATATAAAATCTATTACCACTATTTTTTGCTGCATCGGCAGCGACTAAAGCTGCTGCAAAATCACCATCTATACCAACGATAAAATCATAAGCTCTTTTAGTTACAATTGGTTTATTAAGCGTTGTAAATGAGATTGAAATAGCATCCGTTAACGTATTATCTGCTAAATCTGAAATGACATTACCAACTAAATCAAAAGTGTAAGTAGTGTTATAATTTAACCCAGAATAATTAAACGATATTGATTTTCCAAATATTACAGGTGCTAAGTTTTCACCATTAAGAGTAGCGGTTGTACCATCTGTTATTTTTACACGTTCATCAAAATTAAGCACTACTTTTCCAGTTGCAGATGCACTAGTTGCATTGTTTGCAGGTGTAGAACTACTTAGAACAGGCGCAATCCCATCATTAAATACACTTTCAGTACCATATATGTATATATCAGAAATTGATGTACCATCATTACCATTTACAATGGATGCCGATGTGTAATCGGGAATCCATCTTATATAAACCTCCGCTTGATTATTAGCATCAGCAGGTAAATTAAATGATCCATCAACCCAAGTATTTAAAGTACTCGTATCATAAGCACCTATTTCAGTAAAATTTGTTCCATCTATTGAATACTCACACTTTTGAGCTGTATAACCGGAATAACTAATGAGCAAAGCAGCTTGAACACTAATATCAGTATAATCTGTGGCATTAATTTTAATTTGATAATAAAACTTATCGGCTAACTGATTCCAATTAATTCGGCAATTTTTACCATACCATATATTACCAGATACATAAGAAAAATTTAGTCCTCCTGCAGTTGTTCCAGCAGCATCTCTTAATACCAAGCCAACAGCATCATTGACAACATTTGACGAAAAATCAACATTAACAACTTCATCATAAAAATCCCATCCTACAATATAGTCGGCAGCATTATAAGTTGCTGTAACAGATTCATTGCTATCCATTGTAACAATAAGTTCACTATTAGTTTCACCTGTTCCCCAGTTTGAGAAATTAAGAATAGGATTCCCACTAGCAGTTAAAGTAACGTTTGTTCCCTCAACATACATTCTAGATCCGTTAACCATAGTTCCTTCTGGAGATATATCTACCATATAATCATTAGCACCTCCTTCAACCACAATATCCAAAGCATATGTGGTTAATTGATTAAATATAGCTGTATAACTTACATTATCAGTTACTGTAATTTGGAATGGATTATCAGTTGAAACAGTTGTACCTAAATCATCTTGCCACTCAGTAAATTCATAGCCAAAATTGGCATTAGCTGTTAGGTTTACAACCGTACCATCATCAACAGTTGCTGGATTATCAGAAATTATAGCCCCTCCTTCAGAAGGAGAGACGGTTGTTGTAACTGTATATTGTGCAACGTCAGCAATGGTTCCATTTAAATTACCTGTTATTGAAATATTTGATAGACCAACATCTTTAGCACTTCCAAGGCTATGGATGTATATTTCTAAAGTGGATTTTCCACCTAAAGCAGGAATTGACAACCCAGTAACATCCATAGTAAATACATTTGTATCAGCAGCTTCACTATCTGTGTCTCCATCTCTAGCAGGCTTAACATCAGTTACGATTACCGTAGATGTACCATCAGAAGATTTCCAATATATATCTATGAGTCCAGAATCAGTCCCAAACCTTTGACAGTCAAAAGATATATTCGTTGGTACAAAATCTAAACCTGTTAGTGGTGTAAATTCAAAACTAATTAAGTTATTAGCATCCATACCTGTTGGTGTATTTGCACCTGTTTCATTTTTAAAAGAAGTATATGTAACAGTAGGGTTGCTTCCTGTTCTTGTTCCTAAATAAGAATAATTACTACCTGCCGAAACATTATCTGGTTTGTAATAGCTGGCTTCTGTATATGTTGCAGTTTGTCCTGATGTACCCAAATCAAATGCCCAATTAATTGTAGATGCTGTATTTGTGGGCAATGTAGTAGAAGTGCCACTTACTTTAAAAGAATCTATATAAAAATAATCACCAGTTGTTCCACCGCCTTGTACTCCTATTAATCTTACCAAAACATTGTTTTTATTTTTGGCAGAAATATCTAATTGAGCGGTTTTAAGTGTCCACCAACAACAATTACCTGTTACTTGACCAGCAGAAGCCCAACTTGTACCTCCATCAACAGAATAATAAACATCAAGATAGTCTGTCTCACTATTTTGAGTCGTATATGAAATATCTAATTTAATTTGGTTATAACCAGTTGTTGGAAATGAAAATTGAAAGTAATTAGCATGATTTACAGAATTTGTGAAATCGGATGGAGCAACAACACCTTGCATTCTTGCAGAATTATGGTACGTTGTAGTGCCCTGAAAAACATTTTTTATTTGACCTCCAACATTAGGAACTATTGACATTTCATAATCCGTTAGTGTTCCATCTGCATTGTTAGGGTAAAATACATCACCTGTGTTAACTGTAACGTCTAACCCATCGGCTGCGTCTCTTGTAGTTGCATTTGGAGAGTACATATAAGGATCTGACCCTGTTTGATCATAAGTATAATCAAATGTCCAATCAGCAAGTGTGGTTTGAGCATTTGTTTGGGCACATGTAGCGATGAAGAAAACAATAAAAGCCATAAAAAGCTTGTTTTCTTTTACTAGTGTAAAGATTTTTAATTTCATATGAGGGTGGTTTAGTTAGTAATTGATTCAATTTGATATTTGAATATTGGTATTATTACTTTCTGAATTTTATTAAATACCATGTTTACTTTTCCAAGAAGTATACTCAGAAGCTATTATGTTTTTAGGCCAATTCCCATACCAAGAATACCCATTTCTTCTTTCGTGTGATATCTCTGCTATTGTATTTCTCTTTATACCATCTCTACTACAGAAAAATGGTAAATTAGTTTCTAAATCGTAAAATCTCCCCCACATTATATTCCCAGTTGATTCTACCAATACTTTATCATAACCATTTTCATATTGTGCTCCAGTCACACCAATTAAATTATACCCCACTATTTTCACTTCTTCAAACCATGCTATAGCATCTTTTACAGCTTGTATAATTTCTGCAGAAGGATTTTCAACTAACATAAGTGTTCTTACAACACCTACAGATTCTGAACCACTATTAGAAGGCAACTCATAAGATCTAGCGGTTACAGCCAACAAAGTAACTTCATCATGCTGTGCACACCAAGCTGTTTTTTTACCATTAACTGTGTTTTGAGTCTGTAAAATAACATCAATACCTTTATTAAAAGCAGTAACAGACTTATCAATATAACTTGAGTCTAAAACATCTGTATTGTTTTGACTTTTAGAAATATCCCACATTAAATTCATAACATTCACCATAGCGTTATCATTAAAAGTAATTTGGTGTCTGTAGCCACTAGTATCTGGATAATATTGAGGCCAACCCCCATTATCATATTGTGCTTCAAAAAGATAATCAATGGCTCTAATTACAGCATCTAAATAATCCGGATTATTTGTACTTTTATAAGCACTAAGCAAATATCTTAGTTCTCCAACAGTATGGTTATTATCTATAGTAGTATCTGTATTGTCTTTAGTGTTTTGTGCTGTTAATACCTCTCCTGCTGTTTGTTCTCTCTCGTAACCTGAAAAATCGTTATAAGGTTCTTTAGGCCACCCTCCATTACTACGCTGCCATAACAACATATTTTCTGCTTTTAAAATCGTTGCATATACTGGAGTAACTCCAGAAATGTTCATTACAAATTGGTCACTTATACCACTTCCATCGATTGCTGTTGCTGTAATTGTAACTGTTCCGTTGTCTTTTGGCGTTAGTAATCCTTCACTTGTAATATCTGCCATAAGAGGGTCAGATACAGCCCAAGTAACAACTTTGTTAGTAGCCTCGGCTGGTAATACCTCTGCGGTAAGTTGTTGAGGATTCCCATCGGGAATATCATTACCAGAAATCATTATATTATTAACTAGTACAGGTGGACCTGTTACTCCAGAAATTTTAATAGTTTTCTCTACTGAAATTGCTGAGTCATCATTTGCTAACACAGTTACTGTTACCGTTCCGTTATCTATTGGTGTTAATAATCCAGTTGACGAAATTGAAGCAATTGTTTCATCTGAGACACTCCATGTAACAGTTTTATTTGTTGCATTATTTGGTAATATAACAAGTGATAATTGTTTTGCAGTACCATCTTCAATATTACTACCATTAATTATAATCGTTTTTATTATAATACTATTAGAAGTTTCTTCAACTGGACTGTCACTACTACAGCCAATTAAAAAAATTAGACCAACAAATACTTTTAAACATTTAAGTGTATTCATAATAACTTATTTATATGATTTATTTAGTTTGAAATGCAATCGATTACCTTTTTTTTAAAAAATGTGGTGTCATTAATAATCAACTAAATATATTACAAGACAAATTATAATAACCCTTGTTTTTATACCATTTTTAACTTTATCAGTAAAAATTAGTCATAAAAAAAACCAAGCGCTTTGCTTGGTTTTTTTTATGACTAATTTTTACTAAATAATCTTATAAGGACACGCCTCGTCTCCAAGGAATAAAGTCATTTTGGTTTAATAATTTAGCTTTGGTTTGAATTCTTCCACTAGCAACTTCAATTATAAAACCAAGCATTTCTTCTGCCATTTCTTCAATAGTTTTTTCACCACGAATCACAGCACCTGTCTCAATATCAATAATATCAGGCATTTTTTCTGCTAATTCAGTATTAGAAGATACTTTAATAATAGGTGCAATTGGGTTTCCTGTAGGTGTACCCAAACCTGTTGTAAATAAAACAACATTAGCTCCTGAACCTACCATGGCTGTAGTACTCTCTACATCATTTCCTGGTGTACACAATAAATTAAGTCCCGATTTTGTTATATACTCACCATAATCTAAAACACTCTCTACTGGTGATGTACCACCCTTTTTAGCAGCACCTGCAGATTTCATAGCATCTGTTATTAATCCATCTTTAATATTACCAGGAGAAGGATTCATATCGAAACCAGAACCAGCATCTACTACAGATTTTTCATAAATCTTCATTAACTCTAAAAACTTCTCTCCATCTTTATCATCAACACATCTGTTTACTAATTCTTGTTCTACTCCACACAATTCTGGAAATTCTGATAAAATAGCTGTTCCTTTTAAAGCTACTAATAAATCTGAAACAGCTCCTAAAGTTGGGTTTGCTGAAATTCCTGAAAAACCATCAGATCCTCCACATTCTAAACCAACTCTCAATTTAGATAAAGGTGCTGGTTTACGTTCTGCGTTATTAGCTGTTTTAATGGCTTCAAAAGACTCTTTTACAACGGCTGTTAACATATCGTCAACTGTTCCCATTTGTTGTTGCTCATAAATAAGAACTGGCTTCTTAAGGTTTGGATTAATCGCATTAAGTGCATCTTTAAAAACACTTATTTGAAGATTTTGACAGCCTAAACTTAAAACTGTTACACCTGCAACATTAGGGTTATTTACATAACCAGCCAACAATTTTGCTAAACTTTCAGAATCTTGCCTGATAGCTCCACAACCTCCTGGATGCGTAATAAACTTGACATCTATATTATCAAATACTTTTTCAGATTTTTTTTCAGCTACGGCCTCTTCTGCGCCTCCGCTAACTAATGAACGAAGTAATAATTGATGTGATGTTTCTTTTTCTTTTAAAAGTTCTTTTTCAAAAACTTCTTTTAAAATTTCAATATTTCTGTTTTCACAAAAAACTAATGGGAAAAATAACCATACATTTTCTGTTCCTACTTGACCATCTTCTCTATGGTAACCCATAAAGGTTTTATCTTTCCATTTTTCAACATTAGGGGCAGTCCAACTAAATGATTCTGTTCTTCCAAATACTTTTTCACTTTGATGTTTTACGTTTTCAGTTGTTAAAACATCTCCTTTTTCAATAACTCCATTAGCTGACCCAACAAGAACACTATACATGATAATTCTGTCGCCAGGTTCAAACTTCTGCAAAGCTATTTTGTGTTTAGACTTTGTATATGAAAGTATCTTAATATCTTCTCCTTCAAAAGAAACAATATCGCCTGCATTTAAATTTACCAAAGCAACAGCAACGTTGTCTGGTGAATTTACTTTAATGATCTTTTTCTGCATTATATAATTTGTTATTAACTAAAACTTAGTACTATAATTTATGTATCCTGTTTCAATACCATTAGCATCAATTTCTTGTAAAGCTAAAGCTATGGCATCCGTCAAATTTACAACTTTAGTTAAATCTTCGCCCCAAAATTCTTCAATACTTAAAACATTTTTAGCTATTTCTGAATAATCACTAGATTCCCATATTTTAGCAAATGTTTCAACAACTTCTACGCTATCATTAATTGGTAAATCTTCACCATTCCAAGTTCCTCCTTTATAAAAACGTATTAAAGATGCAAACGCAAACGTTAAATTAGTTGGTACTTTTTTATGAATATTTACATATTCTAATAAACTCGGTAATACTCTAACTTTAAATTTAGATACCGTGTTTAAAGCGATGCTTGATAAGTTATGAATAATAAATGGATTTCTAAAACGGTCAAAAACATCATCAGCAAAACTATTTAATTCATCTCTGTCCATATCTAGTGTATCGATAATTTCATCAAAAACCGCTTTGTTTATAAATGGCTCTGTAAATGAATCATCAACAGATTGCTTCACTGTTTTATTACCATAAAGTATAGAAAAAGGAACCATTGCGGTATGTGCACCATTTAAGATACGTACTTTTCTAGTTCTGTATGGTTGCATGTCTTCAACAATCTTAACATCTAAATTTGTTTTGTTAAATGGTAATTTTGCTTTTAAATCATCTCCTCCTTCAATAACCCATAATAAGAAAGCTTCTGCTGCAACAATTAAATTATCTGAATAATCTAGTTGTGCATTATATGCTTCAATTTCATCTTTTGGATATCCTGGTACGATTCTATCCACTAATGTGCTATGAAAAGCATTACTTTCTAATATCCATGTTTTAAAATCATCTCCTAAATTCCAATCTGAAATATACTTCAAGATAATATCTTTTAAAGTTTCAGAATTATGATTAATAAGCTCGCAAGGAATGATTGTTAATCCTTTGCTTGCATCACCATTAAAATGCTTAAATCTTTCGTGTAAAAGCACCGTTAATTTAGCAGGAAATGAACTTGGTGGTTGCATATCCAGAGTATCTGAAGCAACATAAGCAATACCAGCTTCTGTTGTATTAGAAATCATAAATTCTAACGATTCTTCTCTTGCTATACTTAAATAATCATTAAAATTAGCATAAGGATCTACAGCTTTAACAATGTTAGAGACTAACTCAATATCTTGAATTTCTTGACCTTTCTTAACACCTTTCATAAACAAAGTGTATAATCCATCTTGATCATTCAACATCTTAACCAGACCTCTATCAATAGGTTGTACAACAGCTATTCCTGCATTGAAATCGACTGATTTGTTTAATTCTTGAAATGCATAACCTATAAAGGCTCTTAAGAAATTACCTTCCCCAAATTGCACTATTTTGATTGGAAGCTTCTCTTCTAATCCAACATTTACTCTATTTAGTTTTTTCATTTTTATTCAATAATTAAAAGACAAATGAATCTTAAAAAATTTAAGATTCATTTAATCCTTTATTTAATTTTAAAGACTCTTATATTATTCTTCTATGTAATTTAAATTTTCATCTAAAGGAGTCATTTTTGGCATTAATAAATGAACTAAACCAAGAATGATTAAATAACAAGACCCTGCAACTAAGAAAGCCCAGAAAAACCCTGTATTACCAGCAGTATCAAGTGCTTTACCTAAAAGAAAAGATGATATAATCCCCGCTACAGCACCAGACATTCCTCCAATTCCTGTGACAGATGCTACCGCTTTTTTAGGAAACACATCCGAAGCTAACGTAAATATATTAGCAGACCAAGCTTGATGTCCTGCTGCTCCTAATCCTATTAAGAAAACTGCTAACCATTTATTTTGTGTTATTGCCACAATAGCAACAGGTAATATGATTAAAGCACAAATTAGCAAAGTAATTTTTCTAGCTTTATTAATTGACCATCCTTTTCTAATAAATAATCCAGAAAGATAGCCGCCAAAAATACTACCGCCATCGGCCATAGCATAAATAATAAAAAATGGAACCCCAATATTTTTAACATCTACATCAAATGTTACAGATAAATATTTTGCACCCCAAAAAAGATAAAACCACCATACTGCATCGGTCATTTTTGCTACAGCAAAAGCCCAAGTTTCTCGTTTAAAGAAAACCTTTTTCCAAGGTAATTTATCTTCATTCTCTACTACAGAGTCACTTTGAATATAGGTTAATTCATCTTTAGATAGACTAGGATGAACTTCTGGTTTTTTATAAATACGAAACCAAAGAAACACCCAAATAGCACTAAGAGCTCCTGTAATTAAAAAAGGAATTTGCCAGTTTTGTCCATCTTTATGAACAATCCAACCAATTACAAATGGCGCTGCTATAGCCCCTATACTTGTTGCTGCATTATAAAGACCTGTTGCGTATGCCCTATCCTTTTTAGGAAACCATTCTGCTACCGTTTTTTGAGCAGCTGGGAAATTTCCAGATTCCCCTATACCTAAACCAAAACGAGCTATAGAAAAACCTATAATACTAAACCCTGGTTGTACAAATGCATGAAGAACTCCAAAGAAACTCCATGTTCCAATGGCTAATGTGTACCCTTTTTTTGTACCTAAACGATCTATAATTCCACCCATAGCAAGCATTCCTATTGCATAAGCAATTTGAAACCAAATAATTATTCCTGCGTAGTCACTATTTGTCCAACCAAATAATTTTTGAAGTGTAGGATAAAGCACTCCAATGATACTTCTATCAAAATAGTTAATCGTTGTGGCAAACATTAAAAGCCCTAAAATCCTGTAACGATAGTTTCCTATCTTTTGCGTTTCATTCATATTTTTCTAGTTTATTGGTGTTAAATATACACTTATACTTTGTGTCTATAAAATTTAAATTGGCAAAGATTTTATCTAAATTTTAAAATAATCTTTTGCGTTATTGTAACTAATATCTGAAACCATTTTCCCAATCCATTCCATGTCATTTGGTAATTCACCTCTTTTTATTTCGTCACCTAAAAGATTACAAAGAATACGTCTAAAATATTCATGCCTAGGAAATGATAAGAAACTTCTTGAATCTGTTAACATACCAATAAAACAACTAATAAGTCCCATATTTGAAAGGGCATTTAATTGTTTTGTCATTCCATCTTTTTGATCTAAGAACCACCATCCTGATCCAAACTGTACTTTCCCTTTTACACTTCCGTCATTAAAGTTACCAATCATAGTAGCCATAACTTCATTATCGGCAGGGTTTAAGTTATAAATAATGGTTTTTGTTAATTTATCTTTACTATCTAAAGCGTTTAAAAAGGCAGATAATTTTTGAGCCTGTGGATAATCGCCAATAGAATCCCATCCTGTATCAGGACCTAAGATTCTATGCATTCTTGCATTATTATTTCTTAACGCTCCTAAATGATATTGTTGAACCCATCCAAATTCATGATACGTTTCTGCTAAAAATAATAAAATAGCACTTTGGAATTTTAATGCTTCTTCAGGTGTAATATCTTGGTTTTCTCTTTTCTTTTTGAAAATTGATTTCACTTCTGCCTCTGTGAATTTTTCAAAATAGATTTGATCTAAACCATGATCACAAACACTACATCCATTTTTATTAAAAAATTCAATTCTACTTTTTAATGCATCACATAAATCATCGTATGTATTGATAGATGTTCCAACAACTCCTGCTAAAGTATCAACATATGCGTTATAGCCATCGTTAGAAATTAAAATAGCTTTATCTGGTCTAAAAGAAGTTCCTACTTTAACTTCAAAATCACCTTTAGCTATTTGTTGATGAAACTCTAAGTTATCAGTAGGGTCTTCAGTAGTACATACATATTCTGCATTTACTTTACGAAGTAAATTTTGAGTACTATATGCTTTGGTATTAACCTTTGCCGATACTTCTTCGTAAATTTTCTCAGCAGATTTTTCGTTTAATAAATCATGCACATCAAAATAACGAGCTAACTCTAAATGCGTCCAATGATATAAAGGATTACGCATTGTATAAGGCACTGTTTTACCCCAATTTAAAAATTTGTCTTTATCTGAACCATTACCTGTTATAAATTTTTCGTTGATTCCTAAGGTTCGCATAGCACGCCATTTGTAATGGTCACCATCTATCCAAACATTCGTAATATTATCAAATATTTTATCATCAGCCATTTGCTGTGGAGACAAATGATTGTGATAATCTATTATTGGCTGATTTTTAGAATAATTATGGTATAACTCTTCTGCATATTTATTTTCTAAAAGAAAATTGTCGTTAATAAATTTTTTGCTCATTTTAAGCTTAGTATTTATATTATTTAATATTGTATCAAAAAAAACAGATAAAAAAAATTCAAATTGTAATCGATTGCACAAAAGTACTCTAAATTTCAAAAAAACTAAAATTTTTCTAGATAATAATTTCTAAAAAAAACTTTAATCATTTTATTAAAATAAATTTGATTTTTTGTAAATATATAGATAATATGCCCATAGACAAAACCTACGATAAAAAAAGAAGGATATATAATTGACATATTTTTATTTTAGATACTGATAATTAACATAGTTCATTTTTTATAAACCTTTTCCTGTAGCAGCCCAATAAATCCCTCCGAATAAATGATCTAAAAACATTTGATCTGAATAAATAGCACCTAGATGACCTAAACTTGTATAAAAAGACCGTCCTCCTTCGTAAAATTGATACCAAGCTACTGGATGAAAACCTCCCATACCATACCCTTCATGATTATTAAATTTAACATATGGGTTATATGTTTCTTCATCAACAGTTAGTAAGTAATTTAAGTTTGAAGCTTTTGGAGACACATTAAACTCATACCATTCATCTGTCCAAAGTAACTTTTTTGGAAAACGCTCCAATCCGGGGAAATCACTGTTTTCTACTTTTACATAAGCTGTTTGCACCAACGGATGAATTTTAAAGGTCATCCCTAACATTTTTGTATAAAACAACCATTCGATTTCAGTGTTAGACGCAGAATGAATTCCTACAAATCCATTTCCGTCTTTAATAAATTTCTCCAAAGCCTTTTGCTCACTTTCATTTAAAATATCACCTGTAGTACTTAAAAAAACAACGCATTGGTATCTACTAAGATCTTCATCATTAAAAACTTTAGAGTTTTCTTGCCAATCTACTATAAAATCGTGTTTTAGTGCTAAAGATCTAATACCTTCAACACCTTCCAAAATAGATTCATGATGAAATCCTGCCGTTTTAGTAAAAAGTAACACTTTAAATTGTTGCGCCTTTATTGAAAAAATAAAAGACAAAATAAACAAGCCAGATAAAATTAATTTCAATTTATTTTTTTTCATTCGTCTTAATTAGATATTATATTTATAATGTATTTGTTATCTATATAAACACTTTAATCATTTTAGTAAAATCACATTTAACAAGCTTTTACTTTTTTATAATTAATCTATTTATATTTTTATCTGAAATATTTAATAGATACACCCCTTTGGAATAGGACTCCAAATTAATTTTTATTTTAGATTCTATAAAAGTTTTATTTATAACTATTTTTCCCATCATATCATAGAGTAGAACATTTATTGCACTATCCGTTTCTTCAGAAAACTTGATATTTATTTCATTAGTAACAGGATTTGGATATACTGAAACCTTTGAATTTGAATCTAGATTTGGGTATTTTTTTCCATTGAAATACTGCAATGAATATTCAAAACCTAGCTTACCTATTTTCTCTCCGATAATTCTTCCTGGAATATCATCAATAGGAGGATGAATACCTCCCCAAATTCTTGATAAACTGCACTGATCTGAGGCATCTCTATAAGTAGCCCATTGTAGCTTAATATCTTGACTAGGGCCTTCTTCAAAAACTAAAAATTCATTCTTTTTTGCTATAAATTCACCCAGACCTCCTGGAAAAAACTCTGAGCCTGTAAGCAAGGTAAGTGTTTCTGCTGCTGCCCTAGAATATGTTGAATGCCCCGAAACATACCCAGCAAAAGGAGGCGTAACAAACGAAGGCCTTTGGTATGGCCACCAATTTTCCGCCAATATCCAACCAACGCCTGCTATATCTTTTTCTGGATTAATAATATAATCATGCCCTTTCCATGTATAGAGTTTTATTTTACCTATATTTTCTCCTTTTTCTCCTGCCAGCTCATCATTTTCTTGAACAATTTCGATATAACCATCAATTAATGAAATACCTTCTTCTTCATAATTATTTAAGGAGCTATCGGCACTCTGTCCTTTATCAGCCATATATCGAATGGCAGAAATGGGCCTAATATAATCATACCACCCTTTTATTCCCCAGGCAGAAATAGCGGCATCATGTACAACACCACCCAAAATAAAATAAGATTTCACATCCCATTCTAAATCGCTTAAAACCTCTCCTTCTCCTTTAAATTTTTTTTCCAATACATGATCACTTACATAATTAAGCAATACAAACCAATGTCCTGGTGGTGTTTCTGAATCTGGTCCATCAGCCCAAAATTCAGCTAAAACTCTGGTATAATCTCCTCTAGGAACAATTTGCACCTCATAAGAAACTCCTGTTACTGGATTTAGATTTCTTCCCCTACCAATATCACCACCTTCAAAAAAATTATAAAAATTTGGATACTCTGAAAAGTTTGTAGGAAACGAAGAAAAAGATATATTACCAATAGCATTTGGGGAAATATCCCATAATACCCCATCATCTGGTGATAAATGAGACGACCATACAGCATTCAATGTAAATCCCCATTTATACAAATCACTATTATCATTATTGCTTCCTAATTGAGGAGGCTGTCCAGGATCGAAGTAAACGTGATACTTATTTGAATTACGTTCAAAAACGCTAAGGTTACTGTCCGTAAATGCAAATGGCGTCACATTGCCCCATTCTGGGCTTAAAAAGGGAGGGGTTTTCCCTTCAATAACATTTCCACTCTGATCAATAAATTCTTCAAAAGAAAGTGGTTGCCATCTATTTGGATTAATAATAGTTTCACTTGCCTGAATTGATAAATTTAAAGGTGAGTTTATTGGAGTATAATACAAATTTTTATAATTATTAGCCTCATTCGAACCATCTTGAAATCCATAACTTATATATTGCATAGCAATATAATTACCTAAAGCTGCTGCAGAACCAGTAGTATAATCTGAAGAAATAAAATTCACATCATATCCTAATTGACCCATAAAAAGTTCGTTTGCCAATTGAATTGTTTTAGCTGCATCTGGTGAGTTTGAAAAGCGATGGATAATTAATCTATATGCTGCATAACTAATAGCCTTTTCTCTTAATGATTTAACCTCTCCCGGAATAGGTTTATAATTATTAAAATGTGATACAAACCCATGTACTTCATTTCCTAACAAATAAGTTTGTGATTCTTCAGAAAACACAGCCCAAGCATCATACATAGCTGCAGAAATATGGAATAAATTTCTAGCATGTACTGTTGGTCTAGCATAATCATTTCTTATTCCTTCTAATAAAACTTCATTCCATTTTCTAGCTACAGACTGCTGCCCCAAGACTCCTAAACAGCAAAATAGAAATACAATAATGAATCTTTTTTTCATAATTTGTATTAATAACTTAATTCACCAAACCCTACCATATCATTAAAAAGTTCGCACCAAATCCCTACATAATCATAAGAATAAAGTGTTGCTTGTGGATCTATCTCGGAAATATTAATTGAATAAGAACCGTCTTCTGCTAATCTTAATCTTAAACCATCAGTTATTTTATTAAAATGATTTGTGAGATAAAAATATGTTAAAGGCCCTTGTAACTTTAAATTATTTAGTTCTAAAATTAATTCACCTTTAACCATTTTTAATATTCCACTTCCTGAGTTATTATAATCTTTCAAACCAGTTATATTTATTAACCTGTTTTGATTTTTCTTTTCCCTTATTTCGACTAGAATTCGTTTCTCAAGATTATCACTAAAGGCTATAATTTCGCCATTACCCTGGAACAAGGAATTAGAATTACCCTCATTATCTATTTGTAAAATGGAAGGATTTGAACTTTCCCAATTAACTATACCTGAAGCATCTACAACTCCAAACTCATCATATACTACTGCATTAAATTTGTAAATATCACCTATATACAAGTAATGCCTATAACTCGAAAAATCTATTACTTTTTCAGGGTATACACTATTAATTTCAATAATATCGGTAACATTTTCAGTTTGAACTGTTATAGTAACAATCCCTGTTTTATGAGCTGTTAATTTACCTTCACTATTAATTGATACTATTTCCGGATTGGAGGTAAACCATTTTATTTCCTTTGGAACTTTAATAATTTCTTGAGAATTTAGGTAAACTATTTCCAGATGAAATGATCTACCTATATTTAAGACTTCAATTGTATTTACAATAACAACTTGTCCTTTAGAGTTTTCAACACCACCAACCTCGTCTACTTTATTAGGACTACAATCTAAAAAACAAAACAAAATAATAATTACCAATATATTTTTCATTATTGGAATCATTACTCTTTCTATTATTGTTACTGTTTTCAAAACTGTAATTTATCAATATGAAATAATCATAAAATAATTTCTTTTTACTTCTTTAATATAATATTTTCAAGTTCTTCTAATGTTTTTCCTTTGGTTTCAGGCATCATAAACACAACAAAAAGTAATTGAAATACCATCATAATCGCAAAAAACATAAACACAACCCCGGCTCCTATACTTGAGAACATTACTGGTACTAAAGAAGGTACAACAGCTGCAAGTATCCAATGTACCGAACTACCAAATGATTGCCCTGAACCTCGTAAATGATTTGGGAAAATTTCTGAAATAAATACCCATATTACTGTACCTTGACCAATAGCATGAGCCGCTATAAACATAAATAAAAATATAGGCATTAAATTTCCTTCCCATTTAAAAAAGAATGCTGCAGAAACTAATGATAATGAAATTATATAGCCAATTGAACCTATATACATTAATTGCTTTCGCCCTAACCTATCAATTAAAAATATACCTAAAAGCGTAAATATCAAGTTAGTAAACCCCACTCCAATACTGCTTAATAAAGCAGAACTTTCTTCTAAACCTGCCTCTGTTAAAATTCTTGGGGCATAATATAATAATGCATTGATTCCTGACAATTGATTAAAAAATGCAATTAAAAAAGCCAATAGTAACGGATATCTATATTTTTTTAAGAAAATATTTTCATTAGGCACCGTATTTTCCATTTCGTCTTTAATTTCCATTATAAGTGTTTCTGGATTCTCATTTGGATTAATTTTTTGTAGCACACTTATAGCTTCATCATTTCTAAACTTAGTAAGTAACCATCTTGGGCTTTTGGGAATAGCAAAAACAAACAAGGTATATATAGCAGCAGGAATAGCCTCAACACCAACCATCCAGCGCCATGCATTTGCTCCAATATCATTTAATAAATAATTAGAAAGAAAAGCCACTAGTATCCCAAATACTATATTGAATTGATATAACCCTACCAATTTACCTCTATCTTTTGCTGGTGCTATTTCCGATATATAAGCAGGTGCTGCAATGGTAGATGCCCCAACACCAAGACCTCCAATAAATCTAAAAAAAGCAAATGACCAAGGGTCTGTTGCAAGACCAGATCCTACAGCAGAAACTGTATATAAAACACCAATCCAAATTAATGTGTTTTTACGGCCAATTTTATTCGTCGGAATAGCTCCAAAGAAAGCCCCAACTACAGTTCCCCACAATGCCATTCCAATAACAACAATACCATGAAACCGAGGTGTAGTATCCCATAATAATTGTAATGTTTTTTCGGCTCCAGAAATTACTACAGTATCAAACCCGAACAAAAAACCAGCTAACGCAGCAGTAACCGACCATATTAATATTTTATTATTCATATTCTATGTTTTATTCTTTTATTTTAGTGCGGTTAACAGCGGCTTATCTTCTTTTAGCTTTTTATATTTTAATAAAGCTTCTACATAATAATAATCTGCATAAACAATAGAATAATCTACCTCTGAACCTGCTGGCTTATGGCCTGTTGAATGTAATAAACAAGAAGAATTCACATCTCTACTTTGATAATTATTAGAAAGTTCTATTAACATTTTTTCTGCTTTCTGCTGATATTCTTTAGATAATTCAACATCATTTGTATACGTCGACAACTCCAACAAAGCTGATGCAACAATTGCCGCAGCTGAAGCATCCTTTGGTGCATTAGGAATAGCTGGATCATCAAAATCCCAATAAGGTATTAAATTCTTTGGTAAACGATCTAAATACACTTGAGTTACTTTTTGTGCAAAATCTAAATATTTAAGATCTTTTGTTTCTCTATAAACCATGGTATAGCCATAAATTGCCCAAGCCTGTCCACGTGCCCACATACTCTCATCACTGCTACCTTGATGCGTTACCGCTTTAATTTTATCTCCTGTTTCTTTATCATAAATAACGACATGATATGAAGTATAATCTGGTCTAAAATGATTTTTCATGGTGACATCGGCATGACTAACTGCCATATTGTATAACGACTTATCTCCTCCATTTTTTGATGCCCAAAACAATAATTCTAAATTTATCATGTTGTCCATGATAGTATTGTGTTGAGGCCACTCCATATTAGGCACTTCTCTAGGCCAAGAAAGGATTGTTCCAACTTTTGGATTGAAAAGCGTAGCCAAGGTATCTGCTGTTTTAAGAATTACATCTTTGTATGCTTCATTGTGAGTCAATCTATACCCATTTCCATAACTATTAAACACCTGAAAACCTAAATCATGATCTAGTGCAGGTGTTACCGATAAAGGCTTTAAATACTCTGTAAATTTATCAGCATTTTTTTTCCACTCTTCTTTCCCTGTATATTCATACAAATACCAAAGTTCCCCTGGCCAAAAACCACTCGTCCAATCTTTGTAATCTACATACCTCCATTCTTTCGAGTCTGTTGAAACATTTCTTGGAATATCTCCTTCTATTGAAATTAATTTTAGCGCTCTCGAAGACTGATTTGCACAATATGTTAATTGCTTATCTACGTTAAAAGTATTATCAAATTCTGTTTGATTGGATTTAGTTTTACACGCAACTATTAACAATGTTCCTAAAATTGATCCTAAAATTTGTAATTTAATATTCATGTTTTTTAACTTCGGTTTTCCTAAACTTTTAAACAAAACCTAAGTTGTAAAAATTATTACATTAACAATTCAAACCTAATTAGGTATTATATAGTGTCAATATTATTAAGAATAAATCTACAATTACATAAATTATGATGCAATGGATATAAATTATAGGTATAATTTATAAAAACCACAAAACTAATAAGCTAATTATTAGATGAATACTATTTTTACTAAGATTATCCTAAAAAAAACACCTTTATAGAATCTTGATTTTTCAATGTATTAATATTGGTTAAAATTAATTTTTATACAGCATTTTAAAACTAAAAAAAGAGCATATATTTAATTAAATATATGCTCTTTTTTTAATCCTAATCTTTACGAATTTCTATTTTATATCAATATAAAAACTTTGTTCTACAGGTTTTGCTGACTGAATTTTATCCTTTATTCCATATTGCCATGCTACAATTGTAACCTTTATTGGAAATTTTGTTTTAGGGGGTATTTCTATAAAATGCAATTCATTTTCTTTTAAAACAACAGGCCCTTCTTTTACGTAATGATTCACTTTTAAACCAACATTTGAAGTACTATTTAATCGAAGTGTTTTTACTCCTTTTTTTACATTTTTTATACTATCAAACGTAATGAATTGTTCTTTACCTGATGTGTTTACCAAAGGAAAATGCATGTCTAATTGTTGAACAACACTTTTATATTCTTCATCTCCATTATTATGTGCCAACAACCAAATATCATTACTTCGTTTAGGGTTATTAAACCCCATTCTGTAAAAATCGATTTGAAATGTAGTATCATTTATTTTTTTAACAGGACCACAAATTCTATCTATTGACAAGGGTGTTTTGGAATGTCTTTTAACCGTTTTAACTCTAGATGAATCTGCATAAAAAGCATTTAAATTAAAAGTGATGCCATCTTTTAAAGGTTTAAAATCTAAATGATAATTTGCATGAGATTTGTTAGGAGTCAATACTTCTCTATTTTGTCTAAACCCAATATACTGATTCATTTTTCCTCTAGCTTTCGCATAATAAGCTTCGGTTGCTTTTGCCATGTTTTTATCAAAAACCCAAGAAGCCGAATACCTATCTCCTTCATACTTTTTATACTTAGCAGCTCTATATTCTGGAATTGAATCTTGTCTCCATCTATCCATCAACCATCCAGAAGCTGGAAGTATTTGCCTTAATTTTTCTGGATTATATAAAGATGTTTTTTTAGGCAACCTATGTGTTGCTGCCTTTTCAATATAATTTGCAATATAATTAACCAATGCATCCGAATAATCAAAATGACCATGCCCTGCATCTGCAAACCAAGTAATAACACTTTTAGGATGCTTTTTCTGATATTCAAATCCAGGGGTAATCCTATCTTCCCACCATTCATATTCCCCCATTACAAATAAAGCAGGAATGCCATCTATGTTTCTATCTCCCCAATCTGGATTTGGCCTACCACTACCTGTTAAATGGGTTTGGGGGGCATCGCCATGAACTGAAACCAACGCTAACGTTCTATCTGGCATAAACGCTGCAAAATTCCATGGAAAACTTGCATAAGCAGAATGTCCCATAGGTACAATGGGCGCATACTCTAATTCTTGATAGCCAGAAACCTCTGCTAAGGATTTCATCATATTTCTGAAGATTTCATCTTCATTTTTAAAAACATCAAATGTTATGGCAAAACCTGGAGTTACCCAAACTTCAGCAAAACCAATTTTAGCCATTTTTTTTCTAAAGGTTTTATGTTCTAAAATCCCCTCTTCAATCATGTTATGCTGCGTAAAAACAATACCTTTTACTTGCTTACAATTTTCTGGAATCCATAAAAAAGCCTGTGGATTATTGTTTGTTTCATTTGAAATATAATCATCAACCTCAACACGCCATTGCCAAACTTGGGCTTTCATTTGAAAACATGCAATAAGAAAACATATAAATAAAATCTTTTTAATCATTCTAATATTATCATTTTAATTCCCAATAAATATTGTAACGCTCTCTATGCAAGTCAAAAAGAGGCACAAAAGTCAACTCTTTTTGATTTTCTACGCCTATAGTTTTAAATGCTAAAGGTTTATTTTCAATAGGTTTCAACCATGTATTGAGCTTCTCTCCTTTTACTTCTAATTTGTTATTTATAGAAGCTGGAACATTATAATCGTAGGTATAATAATCATTATGTAATTCAGGGTTAGAATATGGAGCGGGAGCCTCCATTCCTTCTTTTCCTAACTCAGCTGCCATTACAATAGGTCCATACATTACTGCGGCCACATTTGAATTTTCTTTTGATGCACTCCAATGTAATTCCATTGGATAGGTAATTTCTACTTTGTCATCATTTTTCCAAATTCTATCAATATTGATATAACTTCCTGGTTTAGATTTTATCCTGATTTTTTTGCCATTTACTTTAACAGTTGCTCCCGAAGTAGCCCAAGATGGATAACGCACATAAATTGCCGTTTTTACATTTTTATCTGTTGAAATTGTAAGTACTGTTGATTCCTCATAAGGGAATTTTGTTTCTTGTTTTATTGTTAACCCCTTTTCTTTCCATTGCAATTCTGAAGGCATAAAAAGATTTACAAAAAGACCGTTATTGTTATGATAATAAATAGCCTCACTATATTTAGCTTGATTCTCAAAACCTGTGCCTACACAACACCAAAAAGATTTGGTTGGTGTGCTATAAACTTTATGACCTCCTGGTAACATGGGTAAAAAATAGGCTATCATTCCTGTTGATGGGTCTTGTTGACCTAAAATATGATTGTACAATGCTTTTTCGTAAAAATCAGCATATTTTACATCGGCCTCTAATCCAAATAAATGCCTTGTTAACTTTAGCATATTATAGACATTACAAGACTCACCTGTGTACCCCGTTAAATGTTCTGTTTGATGATCTGGTTTAAAAAATTTCTCTTTATCGCTATTGCTTCCTGTTACAAAAGAGTGATGATTTACAACAGTATTCCAAAAAAACTCAGGCACTTCTTTATTTTCTTTGTTTCCTTCAATTTCATAATCACGCACTAAACCTATTAATTTAGGAATGTACGTATTGGCATGTTTTTTATCTAAATTATCTTCCTTTTTCTTTAATGGGTCTAAACTTTCATTATGATAAAAGAACTCCCCTAACCATTTGTATTTTTTATTTCCTGTAATTTCATAAAGCGCATAAAAAGCATCATTCATACCTCCAAACTCATTTCTTAACATGATAGTTCTTTGCTCAGGAGTTATGTCTTGTAATTTGTTATAAGCCCAATTTGCCATCCCTTCAACGACCTCTAAAGCTAATGTATTGTCTGCATACAAATATTGATCTATTAAACCTGCATACAATTTGTGTAACGTATACCAAGGAGCCCAAACACGTTGTCCTGCAATATTTCTATCTATTAAATTTTGAGGATATGCACTTAAATAACCATTTTGATTCAATACTTTTTGAACCTCTGCAAGTCCTGAAACAACACTATCTGCTTTTATTTTATAAACTTCCTCTTTAGTTGTTGCATGTAGCAATGCTAAACCTGATAATATGTGCCCTACCGCATGTCCTCTAAGTTCACAATCTAAAGATTCCCATCCTTCTAGTTTTTCAGTCGTATCATAACCGCCTTCATAACCACTATAAACTCCTGCATTGGTTCTAAAACTATGCAATAAGCTATTTGCTTTCAAAGACAATATCCAACCACTTTCACGTTGCATGTTTTCTTTAAATCTTGAATCTAACAAGGTCACGTCTTTAATATCAAATGCTAGAGCTTTGGTTGTCTTACTATCTTTTAATGTTAATTTATCTTGATGTTGTCCAGGATAATGAGACTGCCCCATAGAAACCATTATCCCTCCTAAAAACAGTATTAGTCCTATTTTAATTTTCATAATTCTCTTTTAAATATTTAATATTATTTTTCTACTCTAAACCAATCAAAATCGGCATAACCACCCATTCTCACCTCTTTCTCACTTACTGAAAAAATGCCCATTTTGGCACTTATCCAAAGGTCTTTTTCTGCAATGAAACTAGTTCCTAGTTCTTTAAAATTTTTTCCATTTTCACTATAATAAAAAACACAGTTTGCATTAGGAGCAGACACTTCCATTCTTAAAAAAACCGTATTTGATTTTAATTCTTTCTCTGCAATAATTTTTTCAAAAACGCCTTCTATAGCATTATTACAAATTACTTGTTGTACCCAATATTTTTCGTCATGATATGCGATGCCTACATAAGCATAGGATTGCCCCATCATAAGTAATCCAGCTGTTTTACCAGGCGTATTCCATTCTGTATTTAAGGTAACTTTTGTGGTTGCTTTAAAGTTAGGTGCTGGCAACTTTTGTAATAGTAAACTAGGCATATCCCATAAATTAGGAAGTTCTTTTTTACTCATAGAAAACAATCTTAAATAATTAGTTCCAGAAATTTGAGCACTCCACTTTACAGATGAGTTTGCATACCATTGCCATTGTAAGCCTGGTTTACCATTGTCAAACTCATCACTTTCTTTAGGTGACGCTATAGGCTTGCCTTGTACTGGTTTTTTATAAGTTAGGATTGGTTCCCCAATTCCATTCCCGTCTAAATCCTTCCCCATTATTGGCCAATTGTTTTCCCAAATCATAGGTTCTAACCATAGAACTCTTCCATAAACGGCCTGATCTTGAAAATGTACAAACCAAGATTCATTATTAGGTGAAGTTACCCAGGCTCCTTGATGTGGTCCATTAATTGCTGTACTACCCTGCTCCAACACAATTTTCTCTTCATAAGGACCATAAATATTTTTAGATCGTAAAGCCAATTGCCAACCGTTTTCTACGCCACCTGCAGGTGCTAAAATGTAATAATAACCATCTTTTTTATACAACTTTGGACCTTCAAGCGTATGATGCTTTTCATGTCCATCAAATACATTTCTACCTTCATCTAAAACCTTAGTTCCTTCCTTGTTCATTGTTCGCATGGTTAACACACTATTGATTCCTGCACGACTTCCTGCCCAAGCATGAATCAAATAGGTGTTTTCTCCATCCCATAAAGGGCAAGGATCTATAATGCCTTTTCCTTCTAAAATTAATACTGGTTTAGACCATTTTCCATAAACATCATTGGTTTTAATCATGTATACACCAAAATCTGGATCTCCCCAATAGATATAAAATTCCTTATTATAATATCTTATAGAAGGCGCCCAAACGCCCTTACTGTGCTGAGGAACATCAAACACTTCTTCTGGAATTTGCTTTTCTAATGCATAATTCACAATCTCCCAATTTACCAAATCTTTAGAATGCAAAATTGGAATTCCCGGTGTACAGTTAAAACTACTCACCGTCATATAAAAATCATCCTCTACACGAATCACATCTGGATCTGAATAGTCTGCATATAAAACAGGATTGGTATACGTTCCGTTTTCATTATCTGACTGCCAAACTTTAGATACATATTGCTGTGCTACAACGGACTGTATGCTTAGTATTAATAGTAATAAGACTCCTTTTTTTATCAAAATTCTGTATATTAATTTATAGTTCTGTTATTTTTCTATAGCCAAAATCACTCTTACAGGCCCTAAAAGCCCAGATTCTAGTAATGGATCTGTTTTTTCAAAGTTGTGCCACACCGAAAAAGTAGTTCTATCACCTGATTTTATTTTATTTTCCACGTACCATTCAGGTAGTTTGTGAATGAATTTGTCTTTACTATACTCATTTTCTACAGCTAAATACTCATCTCCTATTAACCTATTAGCCCACAAATTTGTTACTTCAATTTTTATCGTGTTTTTTCCATGAACCACGTATTTAGTAATGTCTGCACAATAAGGTTCTTTCCAAAGCAATTGAACTTCTTTATCATTCACATAAACTTTGGCGATAACTTCTACTCTACCTAAATCCAATAAAAACGTTCTTCCTTTTATAAACTCTGATGATTTTAGCTCAATATTTTTTGAGTAAACCATGGTTCCTGAAAAATGCTTCACATTAAAATCTGAATGTTTTCTTAGTGACATTAATTCATCTATTTGAATAGCAACAGGTGTGTTTTTTAATGACCCTAGAAATTCCAAGGACCAATCATGGCTATAATTGACTACTTGACAATCATTGATAGTCATAGTTTTTTCATCATGTCCTAAAAATTGATAAGTACCATTTTGAGTAAATAACCATGCGTCATTTTCTAAAGGAGCCACAGCAGCAATTAAATTTAAAGCAGGTAATCCTTTTTTATATGCTAGTGAAATGTCTTCTTGATAAAGTGATTGTTTATCTATGACGATAGGAGTATGATTCCCTTCAAAAGACGTAACGACTTGATCATTACTTGAAGGTGTCTCTACACCTGGATGCACAAAATATTTAGATACGTTTCCTTCTTTTACAATAACGCCATTTACATACAATAATGGTTGATTGTTTCTATAAACCAAATTGATGTATGTCCACCCCTCAATCATCATATCCAACTCTAATACGGTTTCTCTTTTTATAGCTTCCTCAAAAACTTTTATCCCGTTTTGACCTATGGAAATACCACAAGTTGCATGATTGTTCCCAAACAATTGATTTCCGTTTATGGTATGGCATAACATACCTCTACCGTTATGCGCATAAGAATCTGGTTTTACCCAAAATGACATAGAAAAATCACCAAAAACATCTTTATACTTTAATGAATTAGGAGTTTCAAAAGGCTGTGTAGACAATACCAATTCGCCATCTTTTAAAATAGAGGTGTTTCCTAAATTATTTGCTGTTTTTCGAAACATTACAAACAACGATTGAGAAGGTTCCATCTCCAAACTAATAATTATTCTGTTGTTTTTAACTTCAAATACGGGACAATTTACAATTTCTCCTGTTTCACTATCCCAAAGTTCTGGTTGATACCCCGCAATTCTAAAAGAACAGGTTACCTTTTCTTTTCTACGTTTATGATTACTGATAAAATAAAATTCAGCATCTTCTATTTTTTTATGTGTGTAATGCAACATGGCATCTTGCTGTGCGGCAGTATATTCAAAATCTGGTGCGATGCTTAATTCTTTAAAAACGTCCTCTAAAGGAATTCCCCAATACAACTTACCCTTCCCAAAGGTCCTTTTTTGAACAGAAACACCATTTAAATCCCCATAAAATTCTGAGACAATGTCTTGAACTTCTTTATCATTACTGGAAAGTCCGTAGGTTTTTGACGGCTTATTTTCTACAATTAAAACCATACCTTGAGCAACCAACTCCTGCAATCGTTTTAAGGTTTCAGGGAAAATGGCTTCTAAATTAGCCATGATACACGCTTTATACTGCATACCATCTGGTAGTACAATCTCACCATTTTGAATAGTAAAACGACTAAAAAGCGCATCGGTTCCTACCACATCCCCCACATAACCTTTAGGTAATATATTATAAGTATCTGGAACACCAGAAACTGCTTCATCGCCTTTAAAATAGCAAACATCTGCAACTGTTAAACCTTGTTGTAAAAGATATTGCGAACGTCTTAAATAATTTGTCCAGCCATAAGCCTGTTCTGTCCACGTATTATTTCTGTCAAAATGAGTTCCAAAAGGTCCCATTGTCATTCCTGGAAAACCTGTGGTATATGGTTGATGTACAAAAACATGAAACACCAATCTATTAACTCCTAAACTAAAAAAGTAATCGCTTTCGGCTTTTAAAGAATACGGATAATCGGTCCATTTACTTGTTAAAGGCATCCCCGTAAAAGATTCAGCAGCAGCTACTTTTTTACCATAAACATGGGCTATAGATGTTGATTGCTTAGAGGTCATATCACTACCATAAATATACCTCGTCCAAAACTCAGACATAGGCACATCTAAATATTGACCTGCTTGCAAACTATCTAAATTTCCATCACCATAAGGTTCTGCATGGTATTGCAACCCGTGTTGATGACATAATTCTTGATAATGCCCATAATAATTATTAGAAAGTAATTCGGCTTGGGTTTTTCTCATATCCCACAGAAAACGTTCTGTATGGTCTATTGAATCTATAATTCTACCTGTCATGGCTAATAACAATCCTCCTATTTCGTAACCTCTACTTTCTTTAAATTGAGCAGGAACTGTTACCGACCAGTTTTGTTTACCCGCTTCCCATGAATCCGTTGTAAATCCATTAAACGTATTCCCTACAAAGCCATCTAACTTTTGAATAACTTTGGATAGAAATTTATCATAATGAAAGTCTACGGCTTCTTTTCTAAACTTATCTATTTCTAAACCTTTACCCGAATCAGGGTGTGCTGCTGGTTCTTCTCCTGTTGTGGTATGGCCTATTCTAACAATCGTCCAATCTCCCTTATTAGGAGCTTTCCAGTTTAGATTTCCCTCTGCATCCATATATTCAGAAATATCTAAAACATCTTTAGAACCAATTATTTCATCTGCATTTATATCTGGCATATTTGCACCTTCATTTCCATGTGTCCAATTGGCTTTTCCTGGCCAACCTGCCAATCTAGGGCCTGAAACAAATTCTACGGAAGATAACCAAGTTGGATTTTTAGTTCTTAATCTAAAATATTTAGCTTTTGTCGCTTTAAAATTCTGCATAGCAGGTGTATCCATTTCTCTTAAAGCTGGTGTATTAAAACTTGCCAGTTTAAAATAAGACACTCCATCATAAGAAGCTTCTATTATAAAATGCGGCGGATGATCTCTTGGGCCATCAAATAAATCTTTTGGTATTTCTGCTTTTCTTATAATAGTGATAGAACGTGCTTCAAATGGCTTTGAAAATTCAAAATCTAACAGTGAATCTTCATTATCTTCTCGTTCTAATCTAATTTTACTTTCTGGGTTTTCATCACACAAAATGGCATAGTCGATCTCCTTTCCATCAAGAGTTACTTTCTTTAAAGCATCTTTCATCAATCCCTTTTCTACCAAAAGAGATGGATACGCAAACACATAAGCATCTTTATAAAAACCGTGCTTTTCTTGTGGTTTTGTCAGACTACATTTTATGCTTCTGATATTTTTAAACTGCGCTTCTGTCCACACTAATTGTTGCATGCTCATTTCTGGCGTCACCCATGGGCCTCCAGAACCAGAATAGCCGGCTCCGTTATGAAGCATTAATGTTATATTTAATCTATGACATTCTTTTGTGGCATGCACTACCATATCTAACCATTCCTCACTGGCATAATCTACATTCCCTTTTGGAATCCCTACGGCATTGTTAAAGCAAAGTGCGCCTCCAATTCCCATACGATTCATGGCTTCTAAATCTAATGTAATGCCTTGTTTGGTTATATTGCCATTCATCCATTGCCAAAAAACCCATGGTTTTGAAGCATTTGGCGGTGTTTTAAATTCTTTTTCTAAATCTGAAAATGTAAGAACATCCGAAGTTAATTGCATCGCAGACAAACTTGAAGGCAGCAACATTAACCCTGATGATCCTAAAACTGTATTACGAACAAACCCCCTTCTGTCCATTATTTTAAACTAATTAGTAATGGCTTTTTTATGATTTGAGATTGTCTTTCTAACATCTTATCCCAATCCTCCATATTAGAAACCTGACCACTTTTAGTCCAAGCAAAACCAGCATAATAACTAAGTATACTCCCTTCTGGTTGGGTAACTATTAATACCTGACTTTGATCTGGTGTTTTTGAATCATGATTTATTGATTCTTTTACCAATGCAACATCTATCACAATGCCTTCTCCTACAAAAGCATCATCAATAGGTTCCCAATGTCTAAACAATCCTTTAGCTTGGTTCAACTTAACCTCTCCTTTTCCTTCATGTTTTGTAATTCCAATGGTATAATTAGGAACGTCCTTTTCTGATACTAATTTGATATCAAATTTTGAAAAATTACTTCCTAAGTCTAAAGAAATCCGTTTGGTTTCTTTTACCTTATAATCACTCCATGCCGCATAATCCAATTCAAAAACGGTTCTTAAAGGCCCTGTGGCGATGGTTCTGTAAGCGATAAAGTTTTTTGAAGCATACAAACTGTCGTTTTCCCAAACACCAATTCCTCCAGCACCTCTACTTTTACCTACATGATATGGATCGTAGCCTTCACCATGGTCGATATGATAATAGCCTTCGGTCTCTACATTTTTAGCATACCAATTATCTATAATAGAATAATCGACACGTTTTAACCAAAGATCGATCCCACTAGACAAGGTGCCCCCATATTCGTTTTCTTCAATCCGACGTTGTGCTTCTGGTCCATAGGTTCTAAAAGCGACTTTGTCATTCTCCCAAGTATAATCGTCTGTTCTTTCTGGAACTAATCTGGAAAAAGTAACCACTTTAGATTCTTTAACAAGATTGATACTATCAATAACTATCTTATATGCTACAGACGTATTGGCGGGTGTTTCTGCTTGAAACAATAACTCATCCATGACACCATCTTGATTATTATCTATCCATTGAGTTAAAACATACTCTTCTGTTCCTTGTTTTTTAACTTTTATATGTTCTTGAGCATTGTTTTTTAACAACACAGAAAGCTGATTATATTCTATGGCAACTATTTCTTTTCGTTCGAAATCTAGACTATTGGTTACTTCTACAGTAAGTTCTTTCTGTTCTGTTTTGTTTTGACAGCTTGAAAAAATAGAAAGCACAACAATACTATTAATGATTAAAACGGATTTTGGTATTTTTTTCATTTTTGAAATTTTATATTATTAGTAAATTCACCTATAGTAAAAAAAGTGTCATCTTGTTTTGATATCACTTTATCATTAATTTTTAAGTTTTGTATGGTTACATCTAAAACCTCATTGTCTTCATTATATCCTTGAATTAAGGAAGGATTGGGAAGCATCCCTGTATAACTTATGTTTTTAAGTACCAAGCCTTCTATATTCCTGCCTGGAGCAGCGCTATACTTTTCATTAAAAAATACTCTGAAATTAAATAATTGGCCTTCTTGTATATTGTCTATTCTAATGTCTTCGTATCTAATATTTTTTATGAGATTTTTATCACTACCACTAATAGCCAAACAACCTTGATAATTGCGATCGTCTTCATCATGCTCTAAAATATCGATGTTAGAAAAAGTAATATTCTGAATGGTATCTCCAACATGTTCTGCATTGCCATGCAAGCCAATATTTGTAGGGTGCGCAATGTCTGCCCAAAGAATGGAATTTTTTATTTTATAGTTTTCTGCATTTCCATAAAAATTCCAACGATGTGCATAAATAGCAATACAATCATCTGAATTCCGCATGAATACATGGTCTATTTCCACATTAGAACACGACATTAAATCGATTCCATCGCTCCATCCTTGACTGCTAAATGATTTTATGTTTTTAATGGTTAATCCGTTTGTTTCACCACCATATATAGTATAATGCCTTGGATTTATAAATATTAAACCATCTATTGTTACATTTTTAGAATGTCTAACCTCTACCCCTCTCTCTGGTTGCATGACAATTCCTCTGCCTATAATTTTTACATCCTGTGCTTTGTCCACTAAAAACTTGGCTTTTACAATAGCGCCTCCATGTACATACACCGTTTTACCTGAAGGAATGTGATAGACGTCTCCTGGTAAATCTTTTGGTTGATGGACTCCTGGTCCAAAGTAAATAACATTAGGATCGTTAGGATTTGGTCTGTATTTCTCTATTGGATTTGCAAAAACATGTAAGTTGTGCAATTTATCACCATTAATTTCTAAGGAAATATTCGTAGGTTTATCTAACATGAAAGTGATTTCATTCCCATTTACAATAGAGTTTACTCCAGATGATTTTGGCCTAATCTCAGCATTATAAATAGTGCCATTATTCTTTCTAACCTTTACTTCTACTTTTTTATCAAAATCAAAATGAACCATAGACGCTTTAGATTTGGTATCTAAATCTACTTCTACTTCATACTCAAAAAGGTCTTTCCATGCTCCTTTTGGCTCTCTTACCAAAACCGTAAAATCATCGTTATGCGCTGAGTATTTATAACCTCCCGGAACTTCATAAATAATGAGATTTTCTTGTGCTGATAATTGAGAAAGAGACCATAATAAAGTCAGTATTACCACAATGTTTTTCATGTTTTTATTTAGATTTCTTTTGAATAAAACTTAAAACCAAACTATTAAAAGCCGTAGGGTTTTCAATATTACTTACATGTCCTGCATCTGGTACAATTACTTGGATGGCTGATGGGACAATTTCTAACAATTTATTAGGTCTTTCTCTATCGGCTTCTCCTGTTAAAACCATTACAGGAATACTTATTTTTTTATTTTGGAGCATTGGAATCACATCATTCCCTAAAACCAAACGAGGTTCTACATGAAGCGGTTGCCATTGACTCCACTTATATATCATCTCCCAAACAGGTTTTCTTATTGCTTCTAAATGACTTCCGCCATGACTCATTAATCCAGCTAACCAATCCCATTTCTGATTCATAGTTCCTTTCGCTCTCAGAAGTTTAATCTTATTTTTACGCTTTTCAATCAAATCTTTTGTCCAAGGTTCTGATGGCCCTGGCACAGGAAAAACATCACCACTTGCTGCTGTTAAAGACAGCAATCGTTCTGGGTGTAAAGCCAAAAAATCAGTTCCAATAAAACCGCCCATAGACAATCCCACTACATGTGCTTTTTTAATTTTTAAGCTGTCCATTAAAACCAACAAATCATTCGCATGCAAAAATTCCTTTCCTTCCTCTGGTAAATCGGAATATCCATAACCTCTACAATCGTAACGAATGGTTTGGTAATTTTTAGCAAATTCAAAAAATTGAGGGTCCCACTCAGAGTGATCAAAAGAATGCCCGTGAATAAAAATTACAGGGTCTCCTTTTCCTGTTTCTTCGTAATATAATTTAGTCGTATTATCAATAGTTATAAAACCTGTTTTTACAGATTTTGGTAACGCTGCTTTTTTATAAACGTCTCTAACCATAATAGGTAATACTGGACTACTATAAAAAGATGAAAATCCATCTTGATTCGCCTTTTCTACGTTTACATGTGTTAAGAAAAATCCATACGTTTTGGTCGTTTTGTCTATCCAAGGGTAGGCTCCTGCCCAACTTGGGCTGCTAATTAACACAGCATTTCCATTTTTATCTAACTCTTCCCGCCATTCACCTAAACCATACACTCCTATATGTTTATTTGCTCTAACTCTATCGACATAATCTGGTTCTAAAATTGAGTTTTTTGGAGTTCCAACTTGGTCTGCTTGCATGTCCTTAATAGATCCTTGTTCCAAAATTTGTTTGCCATTATAAACGCCATCATGAGAAATCATCTCTAAAAAATGAACATAATCATGCAGTGTACTTTTAGCACCACCGGCTAGCATAGGCGCATGTCCTCCACCATCGTCCACTGGCGTAAAATGAGTGTTTTTCATTTCTAAAGGAATCGCTATTCGTTCTTGAAATAAGGTTTCAAAATCTTTATTAGTCGCTAACTCTGCCATTCTGCCCGCAACTTGCATTGCAAGTCCTCCATAATGAAATTCTTCTACAGGAGCTGTTTTAGCTGGCAAACTAACAATATGTTTTACTGATTCTTCTAAAGTTTGATAATGATCTTTTGGTTGTCCTTTTGGTTGATAATCTGGATACCCCGAAGTATGGGAAAATAATTGTTTTAAAGTGGCTTCGCCTTTTACGTCTGTAAATTGAGGTAACCATTCTTTTACTTTATCATCCCAAGAAAGGTCAGTATTCTCAACAACCGACGCTACAGTCGCTGCTGCTAACCATTTTCCTGCTGATGCTATAAACGTTGATGTTTCTTTTGTGTAATTTCCAAAATAATCCTCGTAAATAATGCTGTCATTTTTAGCCACAAGAATAGACGCTCCAGAATAATACCCGTTATCTACCCATCCTTGAATTTTATTCTTTATAAATTGAAAATTATATACAGGTATTGTTGTAGTTTCTTTTAGATTCTTTTTACAACCAAAAGTCAACATAGTACATAGCAACACAAAACCAATATTTTTCGTTTTTGTGAAATATCTCATTAGTACAACTCCATTTTAATCGCTTGAAAAGAAAGCATAGGAAGATTAAAAACTACTGTTTTAGATTTTTTATCATAAGTGCCAAAATACGTTTTACCAGAAGCATCTGTTAAAACTGGTTTTTTGATTTTATTTGCCACCTTAATTTTTAAATCCGTGTTTCCTTCGGTAGAAATATACCATTGATTATTTTCCTTTTTTAAAGATGTAGATCCTGACTCTTCTTTAACTTCAAGTGTATATTCAGTATTAGAAATTGATTTTCCTTTCCCTAAAAACAATGTGAAGTCATCATTTTGTTGACTAACAACACCGTAAGTTCCTTTTACTGAAAGCTCGTTGTTTGTTAATTCATTATTGCTATTGGTGTTTGAAAACACAAAATCTTCTTTACCCGATTTTTCTATAATATGAATACCAACGCTTTCTCCATTTCCAAAATAATCTACCGCTTTTATATTTGAATTCCCATCCTCTTCAGGTTCATAAATAGCCACAAAAGGACGCGACCATGCTTCCCCATTTTGTTTTACTACCAATGTAGGAATGGGGTTGTCATTCAATTTTTCTGGAAGTGGCCCATGACGAAGTGCTGTTGACTTTGGAGACATTACTGAAAAAATCTCACGATTTTCATCGCCTTTAAACCAAAGATTCATGTTTACTGTACGATCTTCCATTTTTAAAGAAAACTGTCCTTTAAAATTTTCATTGGTTGATATTGATTGCTTGTTCCACATATAATCATACGCCATTAAATCGCCATCACCAAAAGCCAAAGACGATGTCCGTTTCAAAGCTAAAGGCTCATTATTTGTATTAGTTAAATTTAATTGTTGTCCTAAATTATGAAAAAAATATTCATGCTTGGTGTTTTTACCTTCATTTTGTTTAGAACGGAAAATATCGATATAAAAACCTCCAATATTGTTTTTCACAATCCCCATGACTCTTCGTTGATCGCTATTAGTTTCTGGCTCTAAAAAAGTTACATCAGAAAAAGTATATCCTTTAATATTCCCTTCTTTATTTTGACTTTTTGGATACATTCCTAAAACATTAAAAGCATGATTGCTTTTCATTTCTGGATATTTAGATTTTCCATTTACAATTACAGTATTATGTGCTGGAAATTGCGTGTAATATTCTGCATATTCTATGGAAAAATAACTCGACCCATGTCCCATTTCTGGAGCCAATGGTAATCCTTTACCATACAATTCCATAGCAATACCGTTGGAATGCATATGATTGCCGAATGAACCAATTTGACTAATCATTAAAGCATCTTTTTCATCGTCTCCCTGTCTTTGAACCAACCAGCTTGTTTTAGGAGCATAAAATAAAGGTGATGTAAAATCTGATAATTTACCTGGTTTTATTTCACTTTTAACTTGAAAGGCTTCTGATAAAAATAAATCTGAAATATTTCTACCAACAAACTCTCCACTAAACTCATTGTCATCATAAATAGTTTTGAGCATCTTAGTAAAATAAATCTCATCTTCTTTTCGATTATACTTTTGAGCATTCTCAATTAAATATTTTATGGGTTCTGATCTAAGATGACTATAATGACCGTCGCCAAAAGCTACTTGAAATTTATTAGGGTATAAATATTCTGGAGCTGTTATGACTGCTTGTTTTAAAACAGGCATTTCTTTGATTAAGTCGACATTAAAATTACGATCATAGAACTCAGCAAAATGAATAAAATCATTTAATACATTCATAGAATACCCTGGACTTTCATTCCAAACACCTGTATTATAATCGTAACCATAATCCATCAATTTTCTCATAGACCATTGACGCGTAGATGTTTGATTCATAATTTGATCTAAATAATAAGGACCACCCTTACCATCTTTATATTGATCATTATTTTCTAACACCAATGCAATGTTCGATATATGTGCTGCTTGCAGTAAATTCCAGTTATTGAAACTCACACCATTTTTAATAATTAAATCTGCCCATTTTTGTAGGGTCGCATCATAGATTTTCAAATTGTCAGGATGGCTAGTGCTAATATAATTATGCAAAAAATCGTAGCATTGCGTCACTTCATTCAACACATGTTCTTGAATCACTTCAAACTGCGTGTAACTCACTAATGTTTGGTGATGTCCGTGACTTAAATCAATAGGCTCTTTTAAATAATACACGCCTTTTAAATAGGTATCTAAAACCGTAAGTGCTAAATCTGCATACTTTTTATCACCTTGATACCAATATAAAAAAGCGGCATCTCGTGCAATACTCAAAATTTCACGGTTAATAGAAGCTGTTGTTCCACTTGTTGATTGTATGGCTGCCCATTCCCATACATTAGTAGCTTTATTTTGAAGATACAAACCTCTGGGGTCATCCATATAAGGTTTCACATCTTCTAACTTTGGTCTTTTATAATCTGATGGTGTTCCACGCCCTCCTATAAATTTGACGGTAGGTGCTGGCGCCTCTCCTTCGGCATGATCGTAACTTCCTCCATTTATATACACTTGGTTTGACTTAGTTTTCCAATACATTTGCAAACGTGAAACTAACCAAGTGGGGTCTTTTTCATAAAAACTTATATACTTTGCTAAACGATCTTTAGTTTTATCGATAATCTCTGAAGCCCATTTTTCTTTTTCTACTAACTTTTCTAGATCATCTAAAGACATGTCTTGTCCAAAAATTCGAGGATGTTGTTTTCCTATACTTTCTGGAACTGGTAATTCTTGTGCATAAACGTTATTATTAACGATTATAACTAGCAAACCCATTAAAACAAACAGTTTTTTCATTTTTATAAAATTCATTTTTTAAATTAAAAATAACAGTTGCTAGTATTATTACCAACAACTGTTATTATTACCAAACTAAAAACTCAAACAAAACAAGTAGTATTACCATCTTGTTTGAAAAAGTAAATTCTAGTAAACTACTCCAGAATTCACAAAAAAACTAACTCAAACTACTAATTAACTATTTTTTTAATTTGAATAGCCGCACCTCCAGAGGGAGACAAATTCAATTTTATTTTTTTTCCTTTTTTTACTTTTAGCTTTTTAACACCTACTTTTGTCTTCGTTTTTACGCTCGCATCATCTAAATAAATAATAGCTTCGTACTTCGAATTTTCGTCTAAAAAGTCTAAATTAATTTCTAAGTTTCTTGCATCATTATTAGTTATTGCTCCTATAAACCAATCTTGATTAGATTTTCTGGCAATGGTTACATATTTTCCTATGTCACCATTTAGCACTTTTGTATCATCCCATACTGTTGGTACAGCATCAAAAAAAGCTATTTCTGGTTCTCCTTCATACATATCGGCAGTATCATACCAATATAAAGTTTGTAGTGGACTATACATGACTACCGATAATGCTAATTGATGTGCATGGGTTGTTTTTATTCTTTCATCATAATAACAAACTGTATAATCGCCCATACCAGCAATACCTCTTGTAAATGGCAAAGTTGTGTTATGTGTAGCGTCAGGAAATTCCTCATTCCCTCTTATGCCTTCTACAGTCATAATATTTGGCAGTGTACGTTGTTCTCCTGTTACTCGAAATTCGTCATGAATATTAACCATTAATTGATTATCGGCCGCTCTTTTAACCGACTCGTGTAACCAAGTCGTCCAACGGTGTGACCCTACCTGTACAAAACCATACTTTACACCAACTAATCCCCATTCTTTATAAAGTGGAAAAATTTCAAAATCTTGTTTTAATAAGGCTTGTTGATTAACATATACCCATATACCAATGCCTTTTTCTTTGCCATAATCAATAACACTTTGTAAATCTAAATCGATATCTATAGTACGTGCATCAGAATCGAAAGTAAATGACGGGCCGTACCATTTCCAATCGAATAAAACATATTGTAAATTATGTTCTACAGCAAAGTCAATCCAATCTTTTGCTCCTTTCTCGGTTAGAGATATATCTCTAACTATTTTCCCTGGCTTAATCCAATCGGTATCTTTTATAGTACTAGGTTCGTTTAAATTTAAAAGAATATCATTATTCTCAATAAGTTCTCCTGCAGTATTAGCAGCCATTATAACACGCCATGAGGTTCCAAAATAAGGCACCTTATCTATACTTTCATATAACGACGTTTTTACAGTATTAGTTTTTATGTCACTTAGTTTAAACTTCGTTCTAACAAAATCTACCAAACCAGCTTCGGCTATACAAGCATATAAACCATTTTCCAACTCAAGTGTTAAAGGTCTTTCACTTTCGGTAGGCCAATTGTTAAGTGGTAAAAGTTCATAAGTTCCTTGTGCCCAAGGTTCAAACCATGCTTTGGTGTTTTCAGGAAATGTAAATTCCGTATTTTCTTCAGTAATGTGATAATAGATCCCCGATGGGTTGGTATGAAAATAATACCGAAATGCGACACCTTGATTATAGGCTCTTAATTGAATATCCATTTTATAATTGGAGCTCGCTTTTTGCTCAAACGAAAGCACCAATTCATTATAATTATTTTCAATAGTATTTCGTTCTCCAAAAATTGGCTCCCAAGTATTAGCAACATTATTGACTTTAACATCCTTTAGCACCAATTCATCCATCCAATCTCCTTTTGGGGTATCTTTAATTGCTAAAGCCCATTCATGAAGATGATTATCTAATTGAATGTTAAATTGAGAATTAAGAATAACCTGCTTTCCTTTGAAATTAACACTGTATGTTATGATTGATTTCCCTGAATCATCCCATTTTTGTGAAACATTTATTTCATAATTCGCATCAGGTGACATTAAGGTTTTTTGAAAACCATTATCTGATTGCCCTTTAGAAATAAAGAAGACTAAAAAGAGAACTAATGAAAATAGTGTTTTTTTCAATTGTAATATATTTTAAGATTAATAAAAAGCAAACACGCCAACTAGCATAGCAATATTATCTAAAAATGCTTAATATATGTATAAACTATAATTCATATACTATAAAAAACAACCCTTTTACACATGTATTCAATAAAAAAGCAATACTAAATTTAGTATTGCTTTAAAATAATAGAAAATATTTTATTCTTTATTTAATAACTATAATATATACTCCATTTTGTCAGTTCTCAATAAAAAGCTTTGTTGGATAAATCTTATCAATCTGATAATTTTAAACAAAGTCCGATTATAGAATCTATTCTTCAATGGCGTAAAGTAAGGTTCCAAAACCTAAAGAATCAAAACCACCACTATTAGGACCATAATCACCGCCACCACCTTCTATTGATCCGTAAGCTTCTGCTGCAAATTTAAGATATTGAGAAGTAAGTCCTTTACGTACTACATAATGGTAATATAATAAATCCCAAATAGGTCGAACATTTCCTCTAGCATCACCACTCACAACCGTATGATTCGCATTATCACAATTATTATAAGATTCAAAAGGCACTCCTAAATTAGCAACGTTATATTTTGCGGCATACTCGGCACCTTTTAAAATACGATTATCATCATACCCAAAAATATCATCACCTTGACTGTAGGCCATTTGTGCAATTTCTCCCAACAACCCTACACTAAGCAAGGTATGACCTTGATCGCGCCCACTTTCTTGCAATTGACCTAAACCATTTGGATGAATATAATTAATGGCCCTGTTTAAATTCCCATTTCCTATACCTGTTTTTAAGTAATTAATAGTATAATCATATTTTTCTTGATCATCTGTTAAAACGGCGATAGACATGATGTTGGCTAGACTAAGCAAATCCCAACTAGCCCAAAGGAACGTACTACAAGTACCATAATGCGTATCCAGTAAATCTTTACTTAAAGGATAAAACAAGTTAGTCATCCATGTTTTAAATGCCTCGAAATCTGCACTAGACCAACCTTCATAGGTTCTCATAATCTCTGCGGCATTGGCAAATTGATACCCATAAATACCAAGCAATCCTATATTTGGGTCTCCACTAAGACTTGTACAGGTAGAAGCCCATTCATTTAAAATTTGAGTTGCTTTGTCTGCATAAGCAGTATCTCCCGTAACTTTCCAACGGATGGCACACTGAAATGCCGCAGCTGTATCATTAAAGGCATTACCATAATTGTCTGGGTCTGACTCTTCCAGTGAATTCCCTCCTCTAATCAATTTTACTACAGGATTTGGATTATAGCTCAACGAAGCATGTGTATTACTTGTCAGCTTGTTCCATCCTGAAACCCAAGGTTCTGTACCAGCATTTACTTTAGATTTAATTCTATCAAAATCTGATTGTTTTACTAAGAGCCCTGGATGTACAAAAGTTTTTGTTCCTGTGCTTGTATTTACAGTAATGGTTCTTGAGGCTTTACTTGTTACGCTATTTCCTGCACCAATGTTTGAAACTACACTTACATCTACGCTATTATCTAATAATAAATCGTTCGTTGCTACTTCTACAGAGTATATACCGTTAGCTTCTACTATTGTTGTATACGATGCTCCATTTACAGCTACAATTACACTATCGTCCGCCTCTATACTTCCACCTATTGCTGTCCCACTTATTGTGTGTGTTGCTTGAGTACTCTCATTTGCATCAATGACATCATCTGTTGCGATAGGATTTATTGTTACGGTTCCTACTCTTGCCGGATCTTGTTCCGTATCGTCTTTACTACTACAACCATACGCTGTAATAACTAAAGTTAAAACAGCTAATTTAATTAAGAAATGCTTTTTCATAAATATATTATATTTATCCTTTTATATTTTTGTAAATCTAAATAAGAAACAAAAAAAGGAGCATAAACTATAGTTCAATAACTATAATTTATACTCCTTTTTGTCCGTTCTCAATAAAAATATTTGTTAGATAAACCTTATCTAAGTGATAATTTTAAACAAAGTCCAATTAATTGAATTTATTCTTCAATAGCATAAAGTAAGGTTCCAAAACCTAAAGAATCATAACCTCCGCTATTAGGTCCATAATCACCTCCACCTCCTTCTGCTCTGTAAGCTTCGGCGGCAAATTTAAGATATGGAGAAGTAAGCCCTTTTCTTACTACATAATGATAATATAATAAGTCCCAAATAGGTCTAATATTTCCTCTAGCATCACCACTAACAACAGTATGATTCACATTATCACAATTATCATAAGGTTCAAAAGGCACTCCTAAATTTGCAGCGTTATATTTTGCGGCATATTCTACGCCTTTTAAAATACGATTATCATCATACCCAAAAATATCATCACCT
>TARA_R110002050_G_scaffold94765_1_pt1 | contig 139955 bp, 120 predicted proteins | sample TARA_R110002050 | Tara Oceans TARA_R110002050 (sample SAMEA4396988) | marine metagenome | biome: Polar Biome; feature: [DCM] deep chlorophyll maximum layer (ENVO:01000326); material: water (ENVO:00002006), including particulate matter (ENVO:01000060) such as... | depth 25 m
ATAGCAAGCATTACAGCTAGTGGACATTAAACGGATATACAAATAATCTATTAAAGTTATTTTATAATAGCTGGTTCTACCCATTTAAACTGAAATGAATTTTCTGGAACTTTCATGCGTTCAGCAATACGATACATTCTAGAAGGTAGTTTCATAAGGTAATCTCTAGCTTTTTCGGCTTCATCACTAAGATTTGAAATTTTATCAATTTCCCAACGTTTAATAAGTTTTTCTAAAATGTCTATATAATCCATTGAAGTATAAACACCAATACGTTGTGCAGTATTAGAAAACTCTTCGAATGCCGATCCTATTTTTCCGCCAGTTTCTCTTAAAAAGTGAGCAGGCATGGTTATTTTTTGTTTCATCATATAATGAAATGCCATCATCATTTGACTTGGGTCCACTTCAAAAATACGTTCAACAAACTCAGAATAGGCATGATGGTGTCTCATTTCGTCTCCAGAAATAATTTTACACATTTTAGATAAACGCTTATTGCCTTTGTCTTTAGCTAATTTAGCCACACGATTGTGCGACACGTAAGTAGCTAGTTCTTGAAAACTGGTATAAACAAAGTTTTTATAAGGATCTCTATCGGTACCAATATCAAAACCATCAGCAATAAGGTGTTGTGTTGTAATTTCAATTTCTCTCATATTTACACGGCCAGAAAGATATAGGTATTTATTAAGCACGTCGCCATGTCTGTTCTCTTCAGCAGTCCATTGACGTACCCATTTAGACCATCCTGTTTGTCCATTTATTTGATCTACACCTTCAACATCCATAAGCCATGATTCATATGTAGGTAATGCTTCTTCGGTAATCATATCACCTACTAAAACAACCCAAAAATCATAAGGAAGTTCTTTTGCTAATTCTCTAATTTCTTTAACTTCTTCAAAAAAAGCGTTATCAGTAGTTTCAGAATTTGGCAAAAAATCTGATGGTTGCCAGATAGTATCAATCGGGATTAAATATTTTTCTACTAATGCATCAATGTCTTTTTCTAAAAACTGCATCACTTCAAATCTCTTATTTTTTAAAGACATATTTATATTTTTAAGGTATTATATGTTGTGTAATAGTCGTTTCAATACTATTAATAAGTTCTTTTTTGTCTACAAAGGTAGCAACTTTTAAAGGCTTATGCACAGTAAAAGTTATATGAGTACCTAAACCCATTGGAAATTTTCCGTAACGTACTGTTTTCCAGGAGTTGTTTATGGTGACAGGAATTACTAATGCTGAAGGTATTTTTTTAAATAGAATTTCTAATCCTTTTGTTTGAAACGGTTTAGGTTCGCCATTTTTGCTTCGTGTTCCTTCTGGAAAAATAACAGCAGTTCGTTTGTTAGTTTCAATATATTCACCAAATTTTATAAGAGCAGGTAACGATTGTCTTGGGTTTTTTCTATCGATTAAAGCAGCACCTCCATGACGTAAATTATAAGACACACTAGGGATGCCTTTTCCTAATTCTATTTTGCTAATGAATTTAGGGTGGTGTTTACGCATGTACCAAGTAAGCGGGTATATATCATGTAAACTTTGATGGTTTGCAACAATTATAAGTGGTTGATTGATATCTATTTTATATGGGTTATTAAAAGTAAAGCGAGTGCCTAAAATATGAGCACAGCACATTAATGCAAACTGTAATCCATCAGCACTTAATTTGTGACCTTTATAGCCAAAGACATTAAAACAAAACCATTGAATAGGATGAAATATAAACAGTGTTAAAAAAAAACACAGGTAATAAATAACGGTTAATGGATAAGATAGTATTTTTTGCATGTCGTAAAAATAAAAAAACCACGATAAAATCGTGGCTTTAATTTTTTAATTCCAGTTTTATTATAAAATTGTGGATTAATACACAGGAACGCAGGTGTTGTTTTCGCAATTTATGCTTGAGGGAGCTGTTACAAAGGAGCAATCAGATACAACACCCCATTTTTGATTAAAATCAGCTTCTTTTTTATTGTATTCTTCAACTAAATCATCCAATCTATCGGTATCAATTGAGGTCGAATATGTTAAATAACTCCACGGGCCTCCACAAGGTTTGCTGCCAAAAGCAATGAATTTACATTCGGTAGTTTCATTACAAACAGAAGTGTCAGCTAAATCTTCAATGGCTTTTTTAGAAATATTTAATGCTTCTCGTTGATCTTCCATAGTTAAAGTGTCGTCGTCTTCACATTGAAAAGCCATAAATAATAAACAGATTGTAAATAAAGGAACTATTATTTTTTTCATAAAAATGCAGTTTATTATTAAGATGCCAATTTATAAAAAGGGTTGCGTTGTTAAACAAAAAACCCACGATAAATCGTAGGTTTTGTTTCTATATCTTGTTTAAGTTCTCTCTTTACTTTGGAGAAAGAGCTAGGGAGTGATGCTTTCTAGCAATGCTCGTTATAAGCATCAACAAGATTTTCTGCAATTAATTCTGCAGGACGACCTTCAATATGGTGACGCTCTAGCATGTGTACTAATTCGCCATTTTTAAATAATGCCATACATGGTGAGCTAGGAGGAAACGGAACCATATAACCACGAGCTGCATCAACAGCTTCTTTATCAACACCTGCAAAAACAGTTACAATATGATCTGGTTTTTTATCGTTAGCTAAACTCGTTCTAGCACCTGGACGTGCATTAGCTGCTGCACAACCACAAACCGAATTTACTACAACAAGTGTAGTGCCTTCCTTTGCTATAGCTGCATCAACCGCTTCGGCAGTATGTAATTCTTCAAAACCAACATTTGTTAAATCTTCACGCATTGGTTTTACTAATTCTGCTGGATACATATTTTTAAATTTTTATTTTATAATTAATACTCGTGCAAAGTTAATCAAAAATCATACAATAATAATTTGGGCGTTACCTTAAAACACTTATGGTGTTATAAGGTCAGGCTATCCACTATATCTTTTTTGCTTTTAATGGCAAAAAAGGATGCCGTTTCTATCCTTAACGCAATAGAACTGTAACAAAGTCTCAAAAAATTCAACTAACAATGGTATATTTGGACGTATAAAAAATAAAAAAATTACATGAGTTTTTCAAAATGGATAGGAGCCTCTTTAGGTTGGTCGTTTGGAGGTCCTATTGGGGCTATTATAGGTTTAGCATTAGGAAGCGTGGTTGATGCATTTGCAGACGGAAAAGAGCAACCGCAATTACGAGGAAGACAAAGAACAACATCTCGAACAGAGCCACAATATAGACCACAAACACAATCGGGCGATTTTGAAGTGAGTTTACTCATATTAGCATCCATTGTTATAAAAGCCGATGGCAAACAAGACCAAAGCGAATTAGATTTTGTGCGCCAGCAGTTTGTAAATATGTATGGTAAAGAGCGTGCCAATCATGCTTTTAAATTGTTTAAAAATATAAGCAGTCAAAAAAATATATCTACAAGACAAGTCTGTTTACAAATTAAACAGATGATGGATCATCCATCTCGTTTACAATTGATACACTTTCTATTTGGTATTGCTAAAGCCGATGGAACTGTTACTGAAGATGAGGTAAAACAAATTTATACCATTGCTGGTTATTTAGGCATTAGCTCACGAGATTACGAGAGTATAAAAGCTATGTTTTATAATAGTAGCGATAATGCTTATAAAGTTTTAGAAATTACTAAAAGCGCTACAGTAGATGACATTAAAAAGGCCTACCGTAGTATGGCTAAAAAACACCACCCAGATAAAGTGATTCACTTAGGTAAAGAACACCAAATAGGTGCTGAAGAAAAGTTTAGACAAGTACAAGCGGCTTATGAGCAAATACAGAAGGAACGTAGGTTTTAATTTTACATTTTTTTAACCTTTAAAGCTAAATTTAGATTGGTTTTTTATTAATTTAGAAGATTTTAAATTTTAATTAAAATTACATGATGAAAAACATCTTTGATCCAAAAGAAACCAATACTGTAATAGACAGAATTAACAAGTTAGAGCCATCTACTAATCCGTTATGGGGTAAAATGAGTGTCGATCAAATGTTGGCACATTGTAATGTGACTTACGAAATGGTTTTTGATGATATTCATCTAAAAGCTACAGGGTTTAAAAAAACATTACTAAAACTATTTGTAAAGCCAATAGTTGTTAGTGAGAAACCCTATAAGAAAAACTCAAGAACAGCGCCTCAGTTTTTAATTGCAGATGCGAAAAATTTTGTAGAAGAAAAAGCAAGATTAACAGACTATTTAACGAAAGCACAAAGTTTAGGAGAAAGTCATTTTGATGGCAAAGAATCTAATTCCTTTGGTAATTTAACTAAGCAAGAGTGGAATAATATGTTCTATAAACATTTAGATCATCATTTAAACCAGTTTGGAGTTTAACTCAAAATTTTATCATATAAAAAACCCAACAAAACACTAGTGTTTTGTTGGGTTTTAAAATTGTTATTTGTAAAATATTTTCTAAAGACTTAGAGTTTCTTTACTCGTATATACTTTCGTATGGTTGTCTTTATCAAAAATCATCACTATTTTATTATCAGCATTTAAATAAAAAGATGCTAGTTTCCAACCGTCATTTCCAGATGCTTCTAATAAGCATTTGCGTACATCTGCATTATTTAAGTTTAATTGAGAGTTTTTAATAGTATCAGCTTTTGCATTGAATGAAAGTAAAAGCGTAGCTGCTACTGCTAATAATTGTAATTTTTTCTTCATAGAATTTATGTTAAGGGGTTAAATACAACCCCAATCTTATAACATATTCTATTAATTTTTAAAAATAATGGTTGATTGTTCGTTATTCACCGTTAAATCAACCGTTCTTCCTAAAATTAAGGCTCTATTATCTTTAGCGTGTCCTGCATGCATGTTAAAAGCTACAGGAAAATCATAATCTGCTAAAACATCTAAAATAAGTTGTTCAATTGAATATCCCCAAGGTGTGGTATTCTTTTTAATTTTGGTCATATCACCTATAATAACGCCTTTGCAATTATTAAAATAGCCAGCACGTTTTAAGCTTTGTAGCAAGCGGTCTATATGATATTTATATTCGCCAATTTCTTCAATAAAAAGTATTTTACCAGTGGTATTCATACTGGTTTTAGAGCCTAACATGGTTTGTAATATAGATAGATTACCTCCAATTAATTCGCCAGAAGTTACGCCTGTTTTGTTGTAGCTAGAACCTTTTAAAGTATAAGATAAAGGATTTCCAAAAAGAGCCTTTTTAAAGGTTAAAATGGTTTCTTTTATAGTTTCGGTATCATCTTGTAAACTGGTACACATCATGGCGTGAATACTCTCAAAACCTTCATTGTGAATTTGACTGTGAAGTGCAGTTATATCTGAATAACCAATAACCCATTTCGGATTTATTTTAAATTTAGTATAATCTAATTTGTCTAAAATTCTAACAGCTCCATAACCGCCACGAGCACACCAAATGGCGCTAATTTTTGGATCGTCTAAAGCGTTTTGGAAATCTTCACAACGCTCATCGTCAGTTCCAGCAAAATGATTCGCTTGATTAAAAACATGTTTGCCAACTACGGTATGTAAACCCCAACTTTTTAAGAGTGATTTAGCTTTTTCTATTTCGCCAATTCTATTTTTTAAAATACCTGAAGGTGCAACAATGGCAACAGTATCGCCAGCTTTTAAGTAAGGAGGTTGTATCAATGTACTAGTTTTATTTAATGATATGTTTTGAGCTGAAAGGGTTGTTATTCCAAATAATAAAACAGCTAAAAACAATATAGAGGTTAATGAGATTTTCGACATAATGTAAATGTACATTTTTTTAGTGAAATTTTATTTTGAAAAGTTTGAAATACGAATTCAAAATAGATGATTGAACTAATCCCGCTTTTTTCTGCGGGATCTTATTGTTTCATACGTTTTATTTTCTAAATCGTAGTCAAAATGCGTACTTTTACGGCTTGAAAAAGAACCGTCATTCCATGTGAAGTACGGTAATCTGTTGAAATTAAATTTAGATTGATGAACAAACCAAAAAGATACACCATTACCACCGCTTTACCGTACACAAACGGACCCATTCATATAGGGCATTTAGCAGGTGTTTACGTTCCTGCCGATATTTATGCACGTTATTTACGTTTAACTGGAAACGATGTATTGCTTATTGGTGGAAGTGATGAACACGGTGTGCCTATTACTATTAAAGCAAAAAACGAAGGGGTAACGCCTCAAGATATTGTAGATAAATATCATGCTATTATTAAAACATCGTTTGAAGATTTTGGTATTACTTATGATAATTATTCGCGTACATCGGCAAAAATTCATCATGATACCGCTTCAGAATTTTTTACAACATTATATGATAAAGGTGAGTTTATAGAAGAAACTACCGAGCAATTATACGATGCAGAAGCCAATCAGTTTTTGGCCGATCGTTTTGTGGTTGGAACTTGTCCGAAGTGTGGCAATGAAGAAAGTTATGGCGACCAATGTGAAAACTGTGGAACGAGTCATAATGCGACCGATTTAATTAATCCTAAATCGGCATTAACAGGTAATGTGCCAACGTTAAAACAAACAAAGCACTGGTTTTTGCCTTTAGATAAGCACGAAGCCTTTTTAAAAGAATGGATTCTTGAAGGTCATAAAAAAGATTGGAAACCTAATGTTTACGGACAGTGTAAATCGTGGATTGATGATGGGTTGCGTCCTAGAGCAGTAACCAGAGATTTAGATTGGGGAATTCCAGTACCAGCAGAAGGTGGCGAAGGTAAAGTGTTGTACGTTTGGTTTGATGCACCTATTGGTTATATATCGTCTACTAAAGAATGGGCAGCACGCGAAGGAAAAGATTGGGAGCCGTATTGGAAAGATAAAGACACCAAATTAGTGCACTTTATAGGTAAAGATAATATTGTGTTTCACTGTATCATTTTTCCTGCCATGTTAAAAGCAGAAGGATCATATATTTTACCAGATAATGTGCCAGCTAATGAGTTTTTAAACTTAGAAGGCAATAAGCTCTCTACATCTAAAAATTGGGCGGTTTGGTTGCCTGAATATTTAAAAGATTTCCCTGGTCAGCAAGATGTATTGCGTTATGTTTTAACGGCAAATGCACCTGAAACTAAGGATAACGATTTTACTTGGAAAGATTTTCAAGCAAGAAACAATAACGAGTTAGTAGCCATTTTTGGAAACTTTATTAACCGTGTTGTGGTGCTAACTAACAAATATTATGAGGGCGTTGTGCCAACACCAACTGAGTTTCTTCAAGTAGATGAAGAAACCTTGGCAGCGGTAAAAGCATATCCAAATGTTATTTCTAGTTCTATTGAACGTTACCGTTTTAGAGAAGCTTCACAAGAGTTAATGAATTTAGCTCGTTTAGGAAATAAATATTTAGCTGATGCTCAACCTTGGAAAGTAGTTAAAGTAGATGAAGAACGCACAAAAACAATTATGTATGTGGCACTTCAAATAGCATCTGCTCTAGCAACTTTAAGCGAGCCATTTTTACCGTTTACATCAATTAAACTTAAAGGGATATTGAATGTCACGTTGAGCGCAGTCGAAACGTCTTGGAACGAAGTAAATACAAAAGATGTATTGCTTCCAGGTGGACACCAAATAGGAAAAGCAGAATTACTGTTTTCTAAAATAGAAGATGATACCATACAAAAACAATTAGATAAACTAGAAGCCAGTAAAAAAGCAAATGAAATTGCAAATGCTGTTGTAGAGCCTCAAAAAGAAACGATAACCTTTGATGATTTTACAAAGTTAGATATTCGTGTAGGTACTATTTTGGAAGCAGAAAAAATGCCGAAAGCTAAAAAATTATTGGTTTTAAAAGTAGACACAGGTATTGATGTGCGTACTATTGTTTCTGGTATTGCTGAAAGTTTTACTGCGGAAGAAGTGGTAGGAAAACGTGTAACCGTTTTAGTAAACTTAGCACCAAGAGCTTTACGTGGTGTTGAAAGTGAAGGTATGATTTTAATGACAGAAACTCCCGATGGTAAATTGGTTTTTGTGAACCCTGATAATGCTAATAGTGGTGGAGTTGGTAATGGTTTACAGGTGAGTTAAGAGTTTATATTTAATCTTAATAAAAATTTATTAAAATAGAAAATCTCTTTTAAAGACTTTAAAGAAATACGTAACTTTACAAAAAGCAATATTATGTTATCAAAAATCATAGAAAAATCACTTAACGATCAAATAAGAATTGAAGCAGAATCTTCTCAAATATATTTAGCTATGGCTTGTTGGGCAGAGGTAAAAGGTTTAGAAGGTGTAGCAGGATTTATGTACGACCAATCGGATGAAGAGCGCGATCATATGCTAAAGCTTGTGAAGTTTGTAAACGAGCGTGGAGGGCACGCACATATTTCTGAATTAAAAGCACCTAACGTTACTTTCAACTCTTTTAAAGATATGTTTGAAATGTTATTTAAGCATGAGGTTTTTGTATCTGAAAGTATTAACGAGTTAGTTCATACAAGCTTACAAGAAAAAGATTACGCAACGCATAACTTTTTACAATGGTACGTTTCTGAGCAAATTGAAGAAGAAGCTATGGCTAGAACCATACTTGATAAAATAAACCTTATTGGAGACGATAAAGGTGGACTTTATTTATTTGATAGAGATATTCAACAATTAACAGTTAATTCTGCATCTACTGATACTGCTCAATAAATTTAACAATTAATCTTATTTAGATTTAATAAAAATAACTTATTTTTGTCACGTTATCTAAATGTTAGATTCTGTTTTGGGCAAAAAGAAGCAAAAAAAAGCACTGAAAAAATTACAAAAATTAGGAATAGATGTTCCTGAAAAAGTAAAAAGTAGTTGCTGTAAAAAATTTAAAAAAGGCGAGAGCAAGCGTTGTAAAAAATGCCCTTGTTTCGATTTATTTAAAAAAGTTGCTTAGTTATATTTTATCTATAAATACCCCAATTTTTAAATTCAAATAGTTGTTTTATTTCCTTGTTATTTCTTATAGGTTAATTACGTGTTAAAAACATTTTTGTTAAAATTTTAGAATGTAATTTTACATTAAAATAAAGTTTTTAACAGTCTGTTAATTGTTTATTTACGTATATAAATTAAAAACAAAAAAATGAAACAACTATTTATATTACTTATTACTATTAGTGTACTGTCTTGTAATGCGTCTAAAACAGTTAGAGATTCAAAAAAGGTTATTAAAGGAGACTGGATATTAAATTCGATAACCTACAATCAAGGCGGAGATTACAATGCAACCTTACTTAACGATGCTTCTAATGAATGTTTTGAAGGTAGTGTTTGGCAATTTATTCCTAACAATAATACGGGAACTTATATTCTAGATGGGGCAAATTGTTCAACCGATCAAAGGTATTTTGTGTTTACTATTCAAGAAGTAGATCCAACAACAGGTTTTTATGACTTTTTGCTGAAGCCAACAGATGAAAAACACAAATCGGAAACTAATCAAGGTTTTAGATTAAAACTTTCTGCATTAACAAGCACATCTATGGAATGGCAACAATTAGTTAATGTAGCCGGCAGTTCGTTTACTATGAATATGAATTTTATTAAAAAATAATATATATGAAAACAATTATAAATAAAATAGGAATAACCCTTTTAGCACTTGTTTTAACGTTTAGTTTATCAAACTGTGGTGCTGTTCAAAATGCAAACAATAAACAAAAAGGAGCCGTTATTGGTGCTACTGGTGGTGCTATTTTAGGCGCCATTATAGGAAATAATGTTGGTAAAGGTGGTAACGGAGAAATAGGAGCTGTTATTGGTGGTGTTATTGGTGGTGGCGCAGGTGTTCTTATTGGTAACAAAATGGATAAGCAAGCGCAAAAAATAGAAGAAGAAATCCCTGGTGCACAAGTAGAACGTGTAGATGATGGTATTGTCGTTACTTTTGATGAAAGTAGTGGTGTTTATTTTGATACTAATAAGTATAATATCAATGCCGTATCGCAAGCAACACTTAATAAACTTATTGGCGTTTTTAAAGAATACCCAGATACTAATTTACTTGTGGTTGGACATACTGATAGTGCAGGAGCAGAAGATTATAACATGACGTTATCAAAAAACAGAGCCAATGCGGTTACTAACTATTTAATTCAAAACAGTATTAGTCAATCGCGGTTAACAACCAATTGGTTTGGTGAAGCACAACCGCTTCATGATAATGCTTCTGCTGAAGGTCGTGCTAAAAACAGACGTGTAAATATTGCCATTTTGCCAAATGAAAAAATGGTACAAGACGCTAAAACACAAGCAGGAAATTAAAAGTAAGTTTAAATTTGTATAAATCTCGTTTTCAATGTTACTTTGAAAACGAGATTTTTTTTGCAATAAATTATACTAAAATGGCTCAATTATTAAATTACATAGTTTCTCAAATGCAACTTCCAGTGCAATCTGTAAAAAATACCATTGCATTACTCAATGAAGATTGCACCATCCCGTTTATTTCACGTTACCGAAAAGAGGCTACAGGGAATTTAGATGAGGTTCAAATAGGAGATATAGTAAAATATAAAGAGCAATTTGAAGTTTTAGTAAAACGTAAAAAAGCGATTTTAAAAGCGTTAGAAGAACTAGCTGTTTTAACACCAGAATTACAGCAGAAAATAGAAACAGCTCAAGATTTAATAACTCTAGAAGATTTATACTTACCCTATAAAAAGAGTAGAAAAACCAAAGCTGAAAAAGCACGACAAAACGGATTAGAGCCTTTGGCAAAAATCATCATGTCTCAAAATGCGAATGATGTTGAGTCGGTTGCTTTCAAATACATAAAAGGAGAAATAAATTCGGTTGAAGATGCTTTAGAAGGTGCCCGCCATATTATTGCCGAATGGATAAACGAGCGTACCGATATTCGTACCAACATTCGTCATCAATTAGAGCGTTTTGCTATGATTTCCACAAAAGTGGTAAAAACAAAAGCAGACGATGAAAAAGCTCAAAAATTTAGAGATTATTTTGATTGGGAAGAAAGCTTAAGCAGAATACCATCACACCGTTTACTCGCTATTTTAAGAGCCGAAAATGAAGGCTTTATTCGGGTTAAAATTTCTATTGATGATGATCGTGCGTTAGATAAAATTGAAAGTAGGATCATACGAAGTCATAACGCTTGCGCGGAACAGATAGAAATGGCCATTAAAGATGCTTACAAGCGTTTATTGCTCCCATCATTAAGTAATGAAGCGTTGCAAATAGCAAAAGACAAAGCCGATGAATCTGCTATAACTGTGTTTGCAAAAAACTTAAAGCAACTGTTGTTAGGATCGCCATTAGGTGAAAAACGTGTTTTAGCCATCGACCCAGGTTTTAGAACAGGATGTAAAGTAGTTTGTTTAGACGCTCAAGGCCAATTAAAATATAATGAAACCATATATCCACATCCACCAAAAAGCGATAGTATTGGCGCCATGAAAAAGATAAGCTCGTTAGCCGATGCTTATAAAATTGAAGCCATTGCTATAGGAAATGGTACTGCATCACGAGAAACAGAAGCGATAATTAAAAAAATTCATTTTAAAAATGAGGTTCAGGTATTTGTAGTGAGCGAAGCAGGTGCGAGTATTTATTCAGCATCAAAAATTGCTCGTGAAGAATTTCCAGATTATGATGTTACAGTGCGTGGTTCAGTATCTATTGGAAGACGTTTACAAGATCCATTAGCAGAACTCGTAAAAATTGATGCCAAATCTATTGGAGTAGGACAATATCAGCATGATGTCGATCAAACTAAACTTCAAAAACAATTAGATGTTGTGGTAGAAAATTGCGTGAATGCGGTTGGCGTAAATATTAATACGGCGAGTAAGCCGTTGCTAAGTTCGGTTTCTGGAATTGGACCAAAATTAGCCGAAAATATTTTTAATTACAGAAACGAAAACGGCGTTTTTAGATCGAGAAAAGATATAAAAAACGTGCCACGTTTAGGAGGGAAAGCCTTTGAGCAAGGTGCCGCGTTCTTAAGAATAAAAGACGCTAAAAATCCGTTAGACGATTCGGCAGTACATCCAGAAAGTTATGCTGTTGTTACAAAAATGGCAAAAGATTTAAATAAATCTGTTGAAGATTTAATTGGTAATTCTGAGCTTCTTAAAAAAATAGATTTAAAACAATATTGTACGGCATCTGTTGGTTTATTAACGCTAGAAGACATTATTAAAGAATTAGAAAAACCAGGTTTAGACATTCGTGAACAGGCCAAAGTATTTACGTTTAATCAGAATATAAAAACAATTAACGATTTACATGAAGGGCAATTGCTTCCAGGCATCGTCAATAATATCACTAATTTTGGTTGTTTTGTAGATGTTGGTATAAAAGAAAGTGGCTTAATTCACGTTTCAAATCTATCTGATACTTTTGTGAAAGATGTGAACGAACACGTGAGTTTACATCAGCAAATTATAGTAAAAGTGTTAGAAGTTGATGTTCCGCGAAAGCGTATTCAATTAAAGTTGCATAAATAAAAAATGCGAACTTTTTAGTTCGCATTTTTTATATTAAAAAGAATAAATTCTTATTTATTCATGTTTTTTATATCATAAATAAACGTTTCTAAGTTAACACCATTATGTACTAACGTTAACGCCTTATCAGTAATGTACTTTACGTTTACAGCATGAAATCCAAGACCTACAGCAATTTTATTTAAAAGTGTATGTTCAGAATCTCCATTAATATTATCAACATGTACCATACGTACTAAATCGTATAAACGCTCTAACCTATCATCATAAGATACAGGTGGGTTAATAGGGTGTTTTTGGTAATCTTTTAAAATTATCTGGTAATCTCCTTCGCTAATACCTAAGTTACGAGCTAATCTATCTAAAAATGCTTTTTCTTCATTAGAAATAGAACCATCATCCATTGCTACACGAACTATTGCAGCAAAATGATCTTCATTACGCTTTTTAAACCCACTATCAAATAAATCTGAAAACGACATATATTTTATATTTTTTACGTGATGCAAACCTACATATTTTTTTTAATAAACTAAACTGAAAAAATAATTTTTTGGGTGTTACCACAAGGGTCGGGCTTTCTGCAAAAGTTTACCCTAAGCGAAGTCGAAGGGCTCTCTGCGAGGAGCTCTAACAAAAGCTTTAAATGAATATTCGCGATTTCTAATTTAATAAAATTAGAATGGATGAGTAATCTCTAACGCGAACTAAAAGGAAAACGATGATATTTTAGTTCCTAAAATTTGTATGATATAAACTATAGTAAATTCAAATTAAACCATCTTATAAATAATTCTAAACCTTATATTTGCAATTGTAAAACAAAAATTACGTGAGTAAAACTATTCTCTCGCAAACCTATGCACAGACTTTGCAAACGCAAAATCTGAAAACGGCTATTGCCAAACCCCAAAGTAGAACACATTTAAAAGGCCTTGTAGGTTCCTCGTTTCCATTTGTAATATCAAGTGTTTTTAAAGAAACTGATAAACCCTTTTTAATTGTTTTTAACGATAAAGAAGAAGCTGCTTTTTACCTAAACGATTTAGAACAATTATGTGGTGATAAAGATGTGCTATTTTATCCTGGAAGTTACCGGAGGCCTTATCAAATAGAAGAAACCGATAATGCCAATGTATTGTTACGTGCCGAGGTTTTAAATCGAATAAATTCTCAGAAAAAACCAGCGATAATAGTTACATATCCTGATGCGCTTTTTGAGCAGGTTGTAACCAGAAAAGAATTAGAGCGTCATACTTTAAAAGTATCGGTTAACGATAATTTATCTATCGATTTTGTAAATGAAGTCTTGTTTGAATACCAATTTAAACGTGTCGATTTTGTTACAGAACCTGGTGAGTTTTCGGTACGCGGAGGTATTGTAGATGTGTTTTCATTTTCGCACGACCAACCTTATCGCATTGAGTTTTTTGGCGATGAGGTTGATAGTATAAGAACCTTTGATGTAGAGACGCAACTATCCATTGAGCAGATTAAGAGAATCAATATTATTCCTAATGTTGCTAATAAGCTTTTGCAAGAAAGTCGTCAAAGTTTTTTAAAATATATTGCTCAAAAAACAGTAGTTTATTTTAAAAATGCCGATTTATTCTTTTCAAGAATAGACGATTTTTATACCAAAGCAGAAGAAGCCTTTAAAACACTGTCTTCAGATATTAAACATGCTGAACCTAATGAGTTATTTTGTAATGCAACCTTACTAAAAAAACAATTATTAGAATTTTCAATTGTTGAGTTTGGCAGTTCTGCTGTCATGCCTAACGCAGTCGAAACATCTCAATCAATAGAATTCAATACCACACCACAGCCTTCATTTAATAAGCAATTCAATTTATTAATTGAAGATTTAAATACCAATCACGATAAAGGATATACCAATTATATAGCCTGTGTTAGTGAGCAACAAGCAAAACGTTTTCACGATATTTTTGATGATGTAGAAGAAGATGTGCATTATAAAACCATTGTTTTATCATTGCATCAAGGGTTTGTAGATCATGATTCTAAAATTGTGTGCTACACAGATCATCAAATTTTTGAGCGTTACCATAAGTTCCATGTTAAAAATGGTTATGCTAAAAAGCAAGCCATTACTTTAAAAGAACTTACAAATTTAGATATTGGCGATTATGTTACGCACATAGATCATGGTATTGGGCGCTTTGGAGGGCTTCAAAAAATAGATGTAGAAGGCAAAAAACAAGAAGCTATTAAGTTGGTTTATGGCGAGCGCGATGTGCTGTATTTAAGCATCCATTCACTTCATAAAATTACTAAGTTTAATGGAAAAGATGGTAAACCACCAAAAATTTACAAACTTGGTAGTGCTGCATGGAAAACTCTAAAAGCAAAAACAAAAGCACGTGTAAAACATGTAGCGTTTAACTTAATTAAGCTTTACGCCAAACGTAAAACCGAAAAAGGCTATCAATATAATCCAGATAGTTACATGCAACACGAATTGGAAGCGTCTTTTATTTATGAAGACACACCCGACCAGAGCACTGCAACTGCCGATATTAAAGTCGACATGGAAAGCGAACGCCCAATGGATCGATTAATCTGTGGGGATGTTGGTTTTGGTAAAACGGAAGTCGCTATTCGTGCTGCTTTTAAAGCCGTAGACAACGGAAAGCAAGTGGCTGTTTTAGTACCTACAACTATTTTAGCATATCAACATTCAAGAACATTTGCCGAGCGTTTAAAAGAGTTTCCTGTTACTGTAGATTATTTAAACAGGTTTAGAACTGCTAAGGAAAAACGAGAAACACTTGAAGCTTTAGAGGCTGGAAAAGTAGATATCATTATTGGCACACATCAAATTGTAAATAAAAATGTAAAATTTAAAGATTTAGGGCTTTTAATTGTTGATGAAGAACAGAAATTTGGAGTTGCCGTAAAAGAAAAATTAAAAACTTTAAAAGATAATGTAGATGTATTGACTTTAACCGCAACACCTATACCTAGAACCTTGCAGTTTAGTTTAATGGCGGCGAGAGATTTATCGGTTATTACAACGCCACCACCTAATCGTTATCCTATTGAGAGTCATGTTGTTCGTTTTAGTGAAGATACTATTCGTGATGCTGTGAGTTATGAGATTGAACGTGGCGGACAAATATTTTTCATCCATAACCGTATTGAAAACATAAAAGAAGTGGCTGGCATGATTCAGCGTTTGGTGCCAGATGCTAAAATAGGCATAGGTCATGGGCAAATGGAAGGGAAAAAACTTGAGCAACTTATGTTATCGTTTATGGATGGGGCTTTTGATGTATTAGTAAGTACCACTATTGTTGAAAGTGGACTTGATGTACCCAATGCAAACACCATTTTTATTAATAATGCTAATAATTTTGGATTGAGTGATTTACATCAAATGCGAGGTCGTGTGGGACGAAGTAATAAAAAAGCATTCTGTTATTTTATAACACCAGAATATTCGGCAATGACTGATGATGCTCGAAAACGAATTACGGCTTTAGAGCAGTTTACAGAACTTGGTAGTGGTTTTAATATTGCCATGAAAGATTTAGAAATTCGTGGTGCTGGCGATTTATTGGGAGGAGAACAAAGCGGATTTATAAATGAAATAGGGTTTGATACCTATCAGAAAATATTAAACGAAGCTATTGAAGAATTAAAAGAAACAGAATTTAAAGATTTGTATGATGAAGATGATACTGATAAAGTTTATGTAAAAGAGGTGACTATCGATTCCGATTTTGAATTGTTATTTCCAGATGATTATGTAAATAATATTGCAGAACGCTTAAATTTATATACACAGCTAAATAATTTAAAAACTGAAGCAGAATTACAGAAATTTGAAAAAGAATTAATCGATCGTTTTGGAGAGTTACCAACTCAAGTGACCGATTTGTTAAATAGTGTCCAAATAAAGTGGTTGGCTACTAGAATAGGTTTTGAGAAAATTATTATGAAAAAAGGCAAGTTTGTAGGCTATTTTATAACCGATCAACAAAGTAATTTTTATCAAAGCAGTGGATTTACTAAAGTACTTCAATTTGTACAAAAAAATCCAAGTATTTGTAAAATGAAAGAGAAACAAACTCGCAACGGTTTACGATTATTACTTACTTTTGAATCTATTAAATCTGTAAAGCAAGCATTAGACACTTTACAACCTATTGTGGCTTAATTGTTGTTTTATTAAAACTAAAATCATCTTATAAAAAGGAACATAGACAAATGAAACGCTTATTTTTTTTCTCAATTTTATTGCCAAGTATTGTGTTTGGTCAGCATATCATTAAAGGTGTGTTTTCTCCTGCTAAAGACTATAATGTGGCATTATTATACAAAGTAACGCCTACCATATCAGAATATATTGCTAAAGCAGAAATAAAAGAGGATGGAAGCTTTTTATTTCAGTTAGACTCTACAGCAACAAAAGGCATTTATAGATTGGTGTATGCTGTTCCGCAAGAAGATTATAATTTTGATGTAATATATAATGCAAAGGAAGATATAGCACTTACTTTTAATTCGGAAACAGGTGTGAAGTTCACAGCTTCTTCAGAAAATAAACTGTTAGCATCTTATACCAATAGTATGTCTATGGTTACCCAAAGTATTGGTAATTATTTTAGACAACAAAGTAAGGATACCACAGCATTAAAAGCTATTTTTAAAACTCAAAGAGACACGCAGTTAAGTTTTGAAAAAGCAGCGCAAGGCACTATTGCACTTCAATTTATTAAAGCTAATAAACCATATATTCCTAAAAAATTTGAAAATGTAAAAACATATGTCAATAATTTAGAATCACATTATTTTGACTATCTAGATTTTAATAATAAAACATTACAAAGTTCCAGTTTTCTTGAAGAACGTATGTTAAATTATGTGTTTGGAATGTCTTCAGAAACATTAGAAGAAGAAGCTAACTATAAAAAGAATATTGATGTTTTTTGTAGGGCTATGAAAGCGGTTCCTAATAAGATTAAGAGAATTCTTTTAGTAGATTTATGGCAGCAAATGGTAGATTTAGGAAATGAATCTGTTGCAAATTATATTTCTGAAACTTATTTAGTAGATATTGCTTTAGCATTAAACGACCAACAATTAGTTAGCGATTTATTCCTGTTTAAAAGAGTTTCTATAGGTGAAAAAGCACCCGATTTTTTGTTAGAAATAGTAAAGGACAAAAAGAAAATCACTAAAAAATTAAGCGAATTAAATGGTGCAGAAAATTACATTGTTTTGTTTTGGAGTAGTACCTGTTCACATTGTTTAGATGAAGTACCGCGCTTAGATACTTTTGTGAAACCTCTTGACAAAGGAAAGTTACAAGTTGTTGCTATTGGTTTAGAAGATGAGCCAAATAAATGGAAAGATTTAACCTATAGTTATCCGGAATTTATTCATGTTTATGGAAAAGGTAAATGGGATAATGCCATAGGAAATGATTATGGTGTAACAGCTACACCAACGTATTTCATTTTAGATAAAGACAAACATATTATAGCAAAACCAGAAGATATTGATGCTTTAAAGGTTTTTTTTGAGGAATAGTTTGTTATTCCTGAAAGAGCAGGAATCCATTTTTAAACTCTAATTTTATTGTCAATTATTTTTTGCTTAAGAAGTAATTAGCAAAGGGTTAAAAATGATAAAAAGCATTTTCTAAATGTTCAATATTGAATGTTTTGCTTTTTTTCACAATAGCTATAATATCAAAGCGAACTTCAACATCTAAATCGTTTTCAGTCACATATTCATCAACAGCTTTTACAAGTCGTTGAATTTGTTTTGGTTTTACAAAATCTTGCGGATTTCCAAAATCAATAGTTGATCGTGTTTTTACTTCAATAACAGCTAAAATGTCCTTTTTTTTGGCAATAATATCAACTTCAGCTTTATTAAAACGGTAATTACGTTCTATAATATTATATCCGTTTTTTAATAGAAAATCAACAGCCAGTTGCTCCCCTTTTTTACCAAGTTCGTTGTGTTGTGCCATTTTACTAAGATATAAATATTTTGTTATTAGATACTTATATTTCAAGTTTATGAAAATTTAATTTTTAGTCTTATCTAAAAATATTTTTACTGTAATAAAAATTTATGTATCTTTGTATTATATTTTTATAATATGGTTTCATTATCAGAAGAGAATTATTTAAAAGCTATTTATCAGTTAGGTCAACAAGGAAGTCTTGCTGTAAGTACGAATGCTATTGCAAAAAAAATAGAGTCTAAAGCATCTTCGGTTACCGACATGATTAAAAAATTAGCAGAGAAAAGTTTAGCTAATTATGTAAAATATCAAGGGGTAAGTTTAACCGAAAAAGGGCGTTTAGCAGCAGCATTGGTTGTTAGAAAACATAGACTTTGGGAAGTGTTTTTAGTTGAAAAACTGAATTTTTCTTGGGATGAGGTTCATGATGTAGCAGAACAGTTAGAGCATATAAAGTCATTAAAATTAGTAAACGAATTAGATGATTTTTTAGGAAACCCTACGCACGATCCGCATGGTGATCCTATACCAGATAAAGACGGAAATTATTCACCCGTAAAAAGCATAAATATTTTAGATATAGAAACTGGAAAAGAAGGCGTTTTAGCATTGGTAAAAAACTCGTCGGATGTGTTTTTAAAATATTTAAATAAAAACAATTTAGCTTTAGGAGATACCATTAAGGTTTTAGATTTTGAGCCTTTTGATAATTCCTTAACTATAGAAACCAAATCTAAAAAAATGATTATTTCTAAAGAAGTCGCACAAAATTTATACTTAAGTATTTAATATGAATACATATAACCCAATAACGGCACTTATCATATTTTTTGTCATTGCAGTATTGCTTTTTGTACTATTTAGACCAACAAAAGGCTGGTTTTGGATTCTTAAAAAGAATTTAAAAAGTAATGAAAAAACAATCATTGAAGACATTTTAAAACAGTTATATCATTTTGAAAATTCAGGAAACAAAGTAGATATGAAAACTTTGGTTCAGGTATTAGATTTTAATAATAATAGCATTGTTGAAGCCATAAAAAAAATGACGATTAACGATTTAATTTACTTTGAATCTGATATTTTAAAATTAACTGAATCTGGTAGAGAATATGCAATTCGTATAGTTAGAGTTCATAGGCTTTGGGAGCGCTATTTAGCAGATAAGACAGGATTTCATAAAACTGAATGGCATGATAGGGCAGAAAAGATGGAGCATAAGCTTAGTCATGATGAAACTAATACGCTTGCAGTTCGTTTAGGAAACCCTAAATTCGATCCACACGGCGATCCCATACCCACAAAAACAGGAAAAATAGCTGAGGTTAATGGTGTTGAATTGCCATTACTTCCTATAAATTCTATTGGAAGAATTACGCATATTGAAGACGAACCAGAAATTATTTATAAACAGATTTTAGCCGAAAATATTCATATAGGATCAATTATTAGAGTAATTGAAAATAATACAACTCGAATTGTGTTTCAATCGGAAGGTGAGGAGTTTAGGTTAGCACCTATTGTAGCTGCTAATTTAACCGTAGCTCTTATAGAACAAGAAGTTGTTATAGAAGACAATATTGCCAGATTATCAAGTTTAAAAGAGCACGAAACGGCTAAAATTATTAGAATCTCAAAAGAAAGTAGAGGCGAAAGCAGACGTCGCTTATTAGATTTAGGGTTTGTAAAAGGCGCTGATATTAGTATTGATCTTATGAACCCGTTGGGAGAGCCTCATGCTTATTTAATTAAAGGAACCTCTATTGCGTTACGAAAAGACCAAGCTAAAAAAATCCTTATTAAAAAAGACTAAACTATGGATACAAAAGTAAAAAGTGCTTGCGATACTTGTGCTCATTTTAATGCTGATGGTTTAAAAAAGTTAGGTATACGAACAGATAATTTCGATTATGTAGTGGCTTTAGCCGGTAATCCAAATACAGGAAAAAGTACGGTGTTTAATGCTTTAACAGGGCTGCGACAACATACAGGTAATTGGCCAGGTAAAACAGTTACTAGAGCCGAAGGTGGTTTTGAATATAATATGAATAAATATAAATTAGTCGATTTACCTGGTACGTACTCATTGCTCTCAACATCAGAAGATGAAGAAGCAGCAAGAGATTTCATTCTTTTTGGAAAACCTGATGTTACAGTTATTGTTGCTGATGCTAACCGATTAGAACGTAACCTAAATCTAGTAATTCAAATATTAGAAATTACCGATAAAGCAGTACTGTGTTTAAATTTAATGGATGAAGCTAAACGCAATCATATTACTATTGATGTGCGTACTTTATCGAAAGATTTAGGAATTCCTGTGGTGCCTACAAGTGCTCGTTTTAATGAAGGTATTCCAGAATTAATTCAAACCATAAGTGAAATTGCTAACGGTACCATTGTTTGTAAACCACATAAAATAAAAAGTGTGCCTGAAAATATTGAAAAAGCAGTTAAAACACTTGCCATGGAAATTAAAAAGGAGTTCCCTAATATTCCTAACAGCCGATGGATTGCTTTCAGGTTATTAGAAGGTGATACACAAATTATTAATGCTTTAAGAACAGGCGAACTCGTTTAAAATTTAGCAAATGAATCAAAAAAATATAGATCATATTATTGAATTATCAAACGAATTACGTTGGCAAATAGGCGATGATTTTCATGATAACCTAACAGAAAGTATTTATGCCGATGCTGCCAATATTGTAAAAGATAGTGTTCAAAAGGATAATTCAAAAAAACGCTTTCGTTTAGATTCTAAAATAGATAAAATAGTTACTAGTAAGATATTTGGGTTTCCTATTATGTTTTTAATTTTAGCAACGGTGCTATGGTTAACCATTATTGGAGCAAATTATCCGTCTGCAATGTTAGCAGAACTTTTATTAGATTTCGTGCATCCTATTTTAAAAACGTTTGCATTAAATGTGGGTATGCCTTGGTGGTTAGATGGCTTTTTAATAGATGGTGTTTACCTTGCCGTAGCATGGGTTATTGCTGTTATGTTGCCGCCAATGGCTATCTTTTTTCCTATGTTTACGCTTCTTGAAGATTTTGGATATTTGCCACGAGTTGCTTTTAATTTAGATTCATTATTTAAAAAATCTGGAGCACATGGAAAGCAAGCCTTAACTATGAGTATGGGGTTTGGTTGTAATGCCGCTGGTGTGGTTGCTACTCGAATTATAGACAGTCCTCGTGAGCGTTTAATAGCCATTATTACCAATAATTTTTCCTTATGTAATGGGCGTTGGCCTACGCAAATTTTAATTGCGACTATTTTTATTGGAGCTGTTGTGCCTTCTGCATTTTCTAGTGTAGTATCCTTATTAGCTGTTATAGGAATTGCTGTTTTAGGTATGGCTTTTATGTTTGGTGTGTCGTGGGCTTTAACTAAAACCATGTTAAAAGGTGAGGTATCTACATTTAATTTAGAGTTACCTCCATATCGTCCACCACGTTTTTGGAAAACGATTTATACCTCGTTAATAGATAGAACCATGATTGTTTTATGGCGTGCTATTGTATTTGCCGCACCTGCAGGTGCTGTTATTTGGTTAATTTCTAATGTGTATATAGGTAATGAAAGTATTGCTACTTGGACTATAGATTTTTTAGATGGTTTTGGGTTTCTTTTAGGCTTAAACGGGGTGATTTTATTAGCGTATATAGTCGCGATTCCTGCAAATGAGATTGTGATTCCTACCATATTAATGTTAACTGTTATGGTAACTGGTATTGCAGGAGGTTCTGGTGCAGGTGTTATGTTTGAATTAGATTCAGTAACTGCTACAGGCGATATTTTACGAGCAGGCGGATGGACTCTATTAACAGCCATAAATTTGATGCTATTTAGTTTATTGCATAACCCATGTAGTACAACTATTTATACTATTTATAAAGAAACAAAAAGTGTAAAATGGACTGTGTTTGCATCTATTATGCCTGTTGTTTTAGGATTTATTGTTACTTTTTTAGTGGCTCAAATTTGGAGAATCATTTTTTAAATATTAAAAAGAATACATGAATAAGTTTTTAGGTACTTGTGTACTAGCATTAGTAATAAATAATTCAATTTTTTCACAAACTATTATAACCGATAGGCCAGATCAAACTGAAAGTTCTTCAGCAATAAATCAAGGTAGTTTACAAATAGAAACAGGTGTTTTATTAGGGTTTGCTGATGGTGATTTTAGTTCAGAAAGACAATTATTAGCGCCAACAACCTTATTTAGGTATGGTATTTTAAAAGGGGTAGAGCTTCGTGTATTAAGTCAGTTTGAAAGTGTAAAAGATCAAAATTCTTCACAGAAAGTTAGTGGGATTAGCGATTTAGAATTAGGAACTAAAATTCAGCTATTCAAAAAAGAAGATGTGAATACAGAAATTGCTTTTCTTTCACATGTCATACTTCCAACGGGATCAAAAGGGCTTACAAATGATAAATTAGGAACTATTAATAAACTTTCGATTTCACATGCTTTAAATGATGCTATGGGTTTAGGGTACAATGTTGGGTATGATTATTTTGGTGAAGGAAGCGGTAATTTAACGTATTCAATAGCGTTAGGAATATCTATTACAAATGCCTTCGGTATTTACATAGAGCCTTACGGAAGTTTTATTGAATTTGATACGCATGAAGCCAATTTTGATGCTGGAATTAGCTATTTAATAAATGATAATGCTCAACTCGACTTTTCTTTTGGAACAGGTATTAACAATACTATGAATTATCTTTCCATAGGTTACAGTATTAATATTGCAAAAACAAATAACAATATTTAATGACAGCCACAGCCATCACCACCACCACAGGCTTTTTTTGATGTTGATTTTTTCCAAAAGTATTTTTTTACTAAAAAAGCGAGTGCTAAGGCAATAGCGCAAAAAACCAATATATTTTGAATAATAGTGTTCATGTTTTTTTAGTCGATAATATTAATGCTTCATTTTAAAAATTGAAATGCAATAAGTGCAACAATATAAGCAAAACCACTCATAATAAATAATTGTAAAACTGGCCATTTCCAGCTGTTAGTTTCTCGTTTTACAACAGCTAGTGTGCTCATGCATTGCATAGCAAAGGCGTAAAACAATAATAATGAAATACCAGAAGCAAACGTAAATAAAGGGCCTCCTAAAATAGGATTAACTTCTGCTGCCATTCGGTTTTTTATGGTGGCTTCATCATCATTTCCAACGCTATAAATAGTCGCTAAGGTTCCAACAAAGACTTCTCGAGCAGCAAAACTACTTACAATGGCAATACCAATTTTCCAATCGTAACCAAGTGGTCTTATGGCTGGTTCAATAGCACGTCCTGTTATACCAATAAAGGAATGTTCTAATTTATAGGATGCAATATGTTGCTGTATTTCTTCGTCGGTTAATTGTTGTGAAGCGTATTCCGTTTTAATAATATTTTCTGCATTATTAAAATCTTCGCCAGGGCCATAAGAAGCTAAAAACCAAAGAACAATGGATATGGCAAGAATAATTTTTCCTGCACCAAAAATAAATGCTTTTGTTTTTTCAATAACCGTTAATGCCACGTTTTTAAAAAGGGGTAGTTTGTAATTTGGCATTTCTACCACAAAAAAGGTTTTACTCTTAATTTTTAATATTTTATTTAAAATAGCTGCAGAAAAAATTGCTGTTAGAAAGCCAATAAGGTATAAGAGCATTAAGGTTAAAGCTTGATAGCTTAATCCGAGAAATCGTCCTTCAGGAATTACTAGAGATATTATAATTAGGTAAACAGGTAATCGTGCAGAACAGGTTGTAAACGGGGTTACTAAAATAGTAATTAAACGCTCTTTCCAGCTTTCAATATTTCTGGTTGCCATAATAGCTGGAATAGCACAAGCAGTACCAGAAATAAGAGGTACAACGCTTTTTCCGCTTAAGCCAAAACGACGCATAATGCGGTCCATTAAAAATACCACGCGACTCATATAGCCACTTTCTTCTAGTACGGAAATAAACAAGAATAAAAAGGCGATTTGAGGAATGAAAATAACAATACCTCCAAGTCCAGGAATAATACCTTCTGCTAATAAATTGGTAAAAGCACCTTGAGGTAAGCTGTTTTTTGTCCATTCGCTAAGGGATGCAAAAGCATTATCAATATAATCCATTGGTACACTAGACCAGTCGTATATAGCTTGGAAAATAGTAAGTAGGATAACTGCAAAAATAAGATAGCCCCAAACTTTGTGTGTTAAAACACGATCCAGTTTTGAGCGCAAATCTTTAGCTTGAGATGCATCAATGGTTTGCCCTTTTTTAAGAGCATTGTTTATAAATTGGTAACGTTTAATCGTTTCTTTTTGCTGTAAACGTTTTAAATCGGCTTTACTTTTAGTTTTAAAACTAGTAATAGCGTCAATTTCATTTCTGTTAGTCTTTCCAAAGTTTACATCTTGTGTGATGACTAACCAAAGTTTATATATAAGTTGATTAGGAAATGCTTTTCGTAAATTATCAAAATAATCTTTATCAATTTCAAAGGCATTTAAACAAGGTGTTACCGAAATATCTTTATAATTAGTAATAAGATTTTTTAAGGAGTCAATACCTTTATTTTTTCTAGTGCTTATTAAAGCAATTTTAGTTTGAAGCTGTTCTTCTAGATAAGGAATGTCTAATGAAATACCTTTATATTTCATACGGTCTGACATGTTAATAACAAGCAGTGTAGGTATTTCTAAATCTTTAATTTGGGTAAAGAGAAGTAGGTTTCGTTTTAAATTTTCAACATCACTTACAACAACAGCAACATCAGGGAAATCTTTATCATTTTTATTTAAAAGGAGTTCAATTACAACATTTTCGTCTAGAGACGAAGCGTTTAAACTGTAAGTGCCAGGTAAATCAATAATATGTGCTTTTACTCCACGAGGTAATTTGCAAATACCTTCTTTTTTTTCAACGGTGATGCCTGGATAATTACCCACTTTCTGGTTTAAACCAGTAAGGGCGTTAAAAACGGAGGTTTTTCCAGTATTAGGGTTTCCTATTAAGGCTACATTTATTTGCTTACTCATTTACTTTTTTCAATTAAAATATGAATAGCAGTTTCTTTTCTAATAGCCACATGCGATCCGTTAATGTTTAAATACATAGGATCATGAAACGGTGCTAATTGTATAAGTACAACGGGGTTCCCTGGTAAACAGCCCATTTCTAAGAGTTTTAATGGAATATGAATAGACGAGACATCAGTAATAACGGCATGTTCTCCTCGTTTTAAATTTGCTAATGTATCTTGCAAGCTTATTTAGATTGATTTTAAAGAAACAAAAGTAATGTAAAAAATTAGCCTAAAAAAATTGTAGATAAAACTATTGCAGATATTCTTTTTTTAGAATTTTAATATCTTCAAGAAGTTTGTCAATATCCTCAGTATTTGTGCCATCGTAAAAACCACGAATTTGTCGTTTTTTATCAATCAGCATAAAATTTTCGGTATGTATCATATCAAAAGAGCCGCCATCTCCAATTGTTTTAACAGCGAGATAACTTTTTCGTGCTAATTCATAAATTTGTTTTTTATCGCCAGTAACTAAATTCCATTTGGCATCATTAACGCCTTTTTTTATGGCGTAGCGTTTTAGTTGTGCAACCGAGTCAATTTTTGGAGTTACCGAATGCGAAAGTAGCATGACTTCGTCATCACTTAAAATTTCTTTTTGTACATCAACCATGTGGTCTGTCATAATTGGGCAAATGGACTGGCAGGTGGTAAAAAAGAAATCAGCTACATATATTTTGTTTTTATAATCATTTTGGGTAATGGTTTTTCCGTTTTGATTTGTAAGTGAAAAATCGGCTATTTTGTGATACTTTTTTTTATATTGAATCGTACTGTCTACCAATTCAGTACTAACCATGGTTGGTTGGTAAATTGGTAATGGTTGGTAAACATTTAAAGTATTATATATTAAGGCGACAATAATGATTGAAATGATAGCGAAAATAATAGCGAACTTCTTGTAGTCCTTGAAAAACGATAACATTTTGACGAGTATTAATTAAACTTAAACAAAAATACAATGAAATTCATACACAATGTATTTTATATAAACTTAAATTCCTGTTAAAAGCATAGGCATTATTTAATTGTCTTTTTAAAGTTGGTTTAAAAGCTTACTTTTGTGCGATTATAAAAAAAAATTGTAGATGTCAGTATTTTTAATAAAAGGAGCTCAATTATTGTTGAGCCTTTCGATATTAGTTGTTTTACATGAGTTAGGGCATTTTATCCCTGCAAAATTATTTAAAACGAGAGTTGAGAAATTCTATTTGTTTTTTGATGTAAAATTCTCACTATTTAAAAAGAAAATAGGTGAAACTGTTTATGGTATTGGTTGGTTGCCATTAGGAGGTTATGTAAAAATAGCTGGTATGATTGATGAGAGTATGGATACCGAGCAAATGGCACAAGAACCACAACCATGGGAATTCCGCTCTAAACCGGCATGGCAACGATTAATTATTATGTTGGGTGGTGTAACGGTTAATTTTATTTTGGCTTTTGTAATCTATATTTTTATAGTTTATGCTTGGGGAACTAGCTATAGCTTAAAGGATGATATTAAATATGGTTATGGTATTACTAAAACCATGGAAGATATTGGTTTTAAACAAGGTGATAAAATTATTAGTGCAGATGGTGTTCCAATAGAAGAGATTTCTAGTATTAATTCTAATTTAATGTTTAGAACTATTAAGTCTATAAAAATTGAACGACAAAACGGTAATACTTTAGATATTGCCATACCAGAAGATATTGGAACTAGGATGTTTGAAAATGGAGACACCAGTGCTTTTCAAGCTAGATCTCCATTTGTTTTAGATTCTATTGTTTCTGATTTCCCAGCTGATAAAGCGGGCTTATTAAAAGGAGATAAAATTATTGCTGTAAATGGGAATAAAGTTACCTATAATACAGACTATAATTATTTCATAAAAAATAGAAATGTTGAAACAGACGGAGCAACGCTTACTATAGAAAGAGATAATTCAGTAAAAGAGATCGTGGTTACTCCAGATAAAGATTCAAAAATTGGTGTAGTTTTAGAACCTACCGATACAGAATATATTAAGTATCGTCATAAAGATTATTCTTTTACAGAGAGTGTAAGTAAAGGATTTTCATTAGGGTATTGGACCATAGTTGATTATTTTGCTCAGTTTAAATATATTTTTACAAAAAAGGGGGCTTCACAATTAGGAGGTTTTGCTGCCATTGGAAAAATGTTTCCTGCAACATGGAATTGGGCTGCTTTTTGGAGTTTAACGGCCTTTTTATCTATTATGCTAGGTGTTTTAAATTTATTGCCAATTCCGGCTTTAGATGGTGGTCACGTTATGTTTTTACTATATGAAATGGTGTCTGGCAGAAAGCCAGGAGATAAGTTTATGGAGTATGCGCAAATGGTAGGGTTCTTTATTTTAATAGGATTGGTTTTGTTTGCAAATGGGAATGATATTTTTAAAGCCATTTTTAATTAAATTTTTTAAAAATTTTGTTTGCAGTAACTAAAAATATATATATATTTGCGCTCGCTTAGGTAAAACTAATCTTCCTTCTTAGCTCAGTTGGTTAGAGCATCTGACTGTTAATCAGAGGGTCCTTGGTTCGAGCCCAAGAGAAGGAGCAAAAAAAGTTCAACAGAAATGTTGGACTTTTTTGTTTTATACAGTTTCTAAGCTATAGAATCAATGTAGGCTTTTGCGGTATCAACTGTTTTTTTAGAATTTCCAATAAAAATAACATCATCAATTATTATAATTGGGCGACTTAAAAAAGTATAATGTTCTAAAATGTAATGTTTAAAATCACGTTCAGTAAGTTCTTGGTTTTTTAAATCCATTTCTTTGTAAAGCTTAGAGCGTTTACTAAATAGAGCTTCATAGCTACCAGCAAGACTTTCCATATGCTCTAATTGTTTAACAGTGATGCTTTCGGTTTTTATATTTTGTAGAATATAGTCTGAAGAAAGATTTAATTCCTTTAAAATTCTAATACAGGTGCTACATGTTTTTAAGTAGTATACTTTTTTCATATGTTTCATAATTAATTACATTTTGTTATTTCCTAGAAGAAGGAAATCTTTATAATTTTAGAACAAAATAAGGTTAATTTTCACTTTTAAAAGTATATTTATCCAAAAATTAAAAACATGCAATTTACTTTCGATGTATTATCTAACATTCGCGTTTTTTCAAAGAAATATCTTGAAAATAATTCTTTAGAAGATTTAAATAAAATCCCTGAAGGTTTTAATAATAATATAATTTGGAATATTGGGCATATCGTGGTTACACAACAGTTATTGGTCTATAAGTTATCAGGGTTACCAATGGCTGTAAATGATGATTTAATAAATAAATACAGAAAAGATAGTAAACCAGGAGCGTTTGTATCTCAAGAAGAAGTTGATGAAATTAAAACATTATTATTGGCTTCAGCTGAAAAGTTAGAAGCCGATTATAAAAGTGGAATTTTTAAAAATTATCAAGAGTATACAGTTTCTACAACAGGTAATACATTAAAAAATATTGATGATGCTTTGCAATTTATATTGTTTCATGAAGGGATGCATTTAGGATACGTTCTAGCTTTAGTAAGAGCCGTTAAAAACTAAAAAATCGCTTACTTTTTCAAAAGGGATTGTAAATTCTATAATGCCTGACGAATAGGGAGCAATTTCATAGGTATTGTAAAGCAAAACTACACCTTCTTCATTATAGGTTATATTTTCAGGTAATTGGAAGCTTTCAGAATCAAAGAGCTGGTCTTTATCTTTAACAGCTTCATCTAAAAAAGTTTTTGCTATTTGTTTGAAAGCATTAATATTTTTAAATAAATTTTTATTTGGAATTTGATTTCCTGTTACACTATTAAAATTCAAAAAAGAGATGTTTAATTTACCATGAGCACCACCTGTGTTTACGTAAGAAGTTATAGCTATGCATATAATTTCAGGCGATTGGTATAGTATTTCTCCATCTATTTGAGCTTCCCATATTTGTGTGCTTTCAGAGAAATTGATTTTAAAGGATTGGTATTCTTTATTGAAAGACATAATACTTTCTTCAATAGAAATAGATGGAATACTATCTGGTTCACCAATTTGTAAAGCAGCTACAACTGTTTTATTTATTTTAGAATTTATATGATTAATAATGGTTTTATTACCGTTAGCCTTCGGAATATTAACATCAACAATATCATTATTTTTTATTGAAATGGTTATGTCTGAAAATGTTGTTTTTAGATCTTCTTTACAATTGAAAAGAAAGAAGAGACAACAAAAAACAAAAAGGAGATTTTTATTAATCATAGTTGATTTTGTTAACTAATCTTAAAGGTAATTATTGCATTTGAATACACCGAATTAAAAACGAATTGAATTTGTTAAAATTCGTTACATGAAGAAAAGATAGAGATGAAAATAAGAGAATGAGGCTAGAAATTTTTAATTTAAATAATAAATGTAACCAACGTTTAACCATATTAACCAGTCGTTGTATTTATTGTAGTCTAGCTGATGATTAAGACCATCTACCCAGTCACTAAAGTAGTACTGTCCTCTTAAATCAAGCATTAAATCAGATAGTTTATTAAGTTTGTATCGAACACCTATACTCGTTACAATAGACCAGGTACTCCCAGGAGAAGCGTCTACTGATCCAGGAGCCCATGCAGAATAGAAATTGCTTGGATCTGTAACATCTCCAAAAGCTAGAGGATCTGGATTATCATAATTAGTTGCTACTTTTGGAGTAAATGAAGTATAATGAACGCCCAGACTTACAAAAGGAGCAAAACTATAACCAAATGATTGAAATGAACGAATGCTAAAAGGAAAAAACTCTAATTGAGTACCAATGTCTAAATTATTAGCTTGACCCGTGTGACCTCTTAATTGATTTGCTTCAATTGAAGTTTTACTTGGGTCAACCCATTTACCTAAATGTTCTAAATTGGTTGTGTTGAATGATATCTCATTCCTTAATTTAAAATGATCGTTAAAATAAGTATCAGTTGTATAACAATTACAATCTGCTCTATAAGCGAAATTTAAGTAGTGAACAATACCTATTCCTAAACCAGAATTTTTAAAATTGGTTTCAGAGTCATTACGATTTCCAAAATCTGAACGAAACTGTACTGGGCCTGCAATAACACCTATTTCATGGGAAAAACCTAACTGTGCATTTGCCGTTTGAGAGGTAATAAGTATGCAAAAAGCTAAAGCTAAATGTTTCAATTTAAGCATAATAAGGTTTTGTTTTTTGAGGCATTATTAAGGACAAATATATAAAAAGTCGATTAACAAACAAATATTTGTAAATTTAGGTAAATAGGATGAAAAAAAATATTGCGAATTTCAAAAAATAATGATGTAATTTTTAAAGATAACGTATCTTTGTGCGCATAAATTACATTTTCAATAAATAATTAATATAAATAAGGTTAAATGAAAAACATAATTGATTCGTTTTTAGATCTTGTAAAAGAGCGTAATGGTCATGAACCAGAGTTTTTACAAGCTGTAGAGGAAGTCGCTGAGACTGTTCTTCCATATATAGTTCAAAATGACATTTATTATGGTAAAAACATTCTATTAAGAATGGTTGAGCCAGAACGTGTTATTACATTTAGAGTTTGTTGGGTTGATGATTCGGGAGAAATACAAGTAAATAGAGGATATAGAATTCAAATGAATTCGGCCATTGGACCTTACAAGGGAGGTTTACGTTTTCATCCTACTGTAAATATGAGTATTTTAAAGTTTTTAGCATTCGAACAAGTGTTTAAAAATAGTCTTACAACATTACCAATGGGAGGTGGTAAAGGAGGTAGTGATTTTGATCCTAAAGGAAAAAGTGATGGTGAAATCATGAGATTTTGTCATGCATTTATGGGTGAGTTATTTAGACATATTGGACATAATACAGATGTGCCAGCAGGAGATATTGGTGTAGGTGCAAGAGAAATAGGCTTTCTTTTTGGAATGTATAAAAAAATAAGTAATGGTTTTACAGGTGTTTTAACCGGAAAAGGTATGTCATGGGGTGGATCATTAATTAGACCAGAAGCAACAGGGTATGGTAATGTCTATTTTGCTCAAAAAATGCTCGAAACTAAAAATGATACTATTAAAGGTAAAGAAGTTGTTATTTCAGGTTCGGGAAATGTAGCACAATATGCTGCAGAAAAAACAATACAGTTGGGAGGTAAGGTATTAACATTATCAGACTCTTCGGGGTATATTTATGATGCAGCAGGTATAGATACAGAAAAATTAGCTTTTGTAATGGAGTTAAAAAATGTAAAACGAGGAAGAATAAGTGAGTATTTAGAATTGTATCCAAATGCGAAATTTGTAAAAGGAGAAACGCCTTGGAGTGTAAAATGTGATGTGGCTTTACCTTGTGCAACGCAAAATGAGCTTCATGAAAATGATGCTAAAACACTTTTAAAAAATGGATGTATTTGTGTAAGCGAGGGAGCTAATATGCCTTCAACTAAAGAAGCTATAGCAGTATTTCATGAAGCAAAAATATTATTTGCTCCTGGAAAAGCTTCAAATGCTGGTGGGGTTGCAACATCTGGTTTAGAAATGACACAGAATTCATTACGATTTAAATGGACTAGAGAAGAAGTAGATAATAAGCTAAAAGATATTATGTCAGAAATTCATAAATCATGTATTGAATATGGAAAAGATGACGATGGTTACATCGATTATGTAAAGGGTGCAAATATTGCTGGTTTTGTAAAAGTAGCCGATGCTATGTTGGCACAAGGTGTTGTATAGTTCTAAAAGTTTAATTAAAACAAAAAGCATTCTAATTCATTAGGGTGCTTTTTGTTTTAAAATGTATTATTTTTAAGTATAACTCGTTAGATATAAATATATTTGAATATTAAAATCACATATGTTTAAAAGGCTATTTATTTTATTTGTTTTTTTATTTCCTCTAGTTCAATTTGCTCAAGATTTTTCGGCACTTTGGGAAGGTCATTTTTCATATTATAACATTAAAGATGTTGTAAAAGGTAATAACAAGATATATGCTGCTTCAGAAAATGCTGTTTTTAGTTTAGATATACAAACAAATAATATTGAAGAAATCACAACTATTAATGGGTTATCTGGTGAAACTATTTCTACTATATATTATAGTGATGTTTATGAATTACTCATTATTGGCTATGAAAATGGACTTATAGAAATAGCCTTTGATAATGATGACGATATTTTAACCGTAGTTGATATTATTGATAAACCTACAATACCACCAACAGATAAAAGAATAAATCATTTCAATGCTTATGAAAATGTCGTTTATGTATCTACAAATTACGGTATTTCGGTGTTTAATTTAGAACGTTTAGAGTTTGGAGATACTTACTTTATTGGTAACGGTGGTTCTCAAATACAAGTAAAGCAAACAACAATTCATAATGAGAATATTTATGCAGCTTGTTTGGACGGTAATGGCTTAAGAAAGGCATTAATTTCAAATCCTAATTTAATAGATTATCAAAATTGGCAAACGGTTATATCTGGAGATTTTTTAGCTGTTGAAGCCTCAGCAAATAAGTTGTATGCAGTAAGAACTAATAGAAGAATTTATGAAGTTGTAAATGATGCTTTAACTGAATTGTTTTTATATGCCGATGTTCCTGTTGAATTACAATCTGTCGACGATAATTTAATTGTAACAACTAAGAACACTGTTTTTGTTTACGATGCCAGTTTCAATTTAATTTCTCAAGCATTAGTTGATACGACTTTTAATACACAATTTAATTCGGCATCAATAGATTCAGAATATATTTATATAGGAACTAAAGATTTTGGCATTTTAAAAACACTTATCTCTAGTCCTGTTTCTTATGAAGAGATTCATCCAGAAGGGCCTTTATTGAATATTCCTTTTTCTATTCAAGCAGAACCTGATGGTTTGTGGGTAACTTTTGGAGCGTATGATTTATTTTATAATCCTTACCCATTAAATAGCCGAGGATTTAGTCATTTAAAAGAAGATGTTTGGGTAAATAATCCATATAGTGAGGTTTTAGAAGCAAGATGTTTAAACGAAATTACTATAAACCTATTGAATACAAATCAAGTATATATTAGTTCTTATATTGATGGTTTGTTGGCAGTTACTGATGATGTTCCTGAAATTTTGTATAATCAAACTAATAGTGGTTTAGAATCATGGGTTTTTCCATCAAACCCAAACCTTATTAATATTAGAGTAGGTCCGTCAACTTTTGATAATAATGGTTTGCTATGGTCTTTAACAAGTTTTGTAGATAGACCTTTAAAATCATTTAATCCAAGTTCAAATCAATGGCAGTCTTTTGATTTTACAGATCTTATTATTGATGGGTTTAGTGGGGGAGAATTGGGTTATGCTGATATTGTTATTGGTAATGATGAAACAAAGTGGATTGCAAGTTATAAACATGGACTTATAGGTTTTAGTGAAAGCGGTGGTAGTCAGGTGATTAAAAGCATAAGTAAAGAAGAAGAAAATATGCCTACCGAGTTTGCAACGGCACTTGCATTAGATAAAAGAAATCAGTTATGGATAGGGACTTATAGAGGGTTGCGTATATTATATAACACATCTGGTTTTTTTGAAGATGAAGATGTACAAGTAGATGAAATTATTATTGAAGAAGATGGTATTGCTAAAGAGTTGCTTTTTCAACAATTTATTACAGATATAGAGGTAGATGGTTCTAATAATAAATGGATAGCAACAGCAGATGCGGGCGTATTTTATTTTTCATCAGACGGACAAAAAACTATATTTCATTTTACTAAGGATAATTCGCCTTTGCCTTCAAATGAAATAAATGATGTGTCTATTGATAATACTAATGGAACAGTTTATATCGCTACTAGTCGCGGATTGGTCTCCTTTAGTTCTGGTGGTTCAAGCACTTTAGACGATTTACAGGAAGCTTACGCGTATCCAAACCCTGTAAGACCCACTTTTAATATTGTTGAAGAAAAAGTGAAAATTAAAGATATTTCAGAAAATGTCAATATTAAAATTACTGATATTGAAGGTAATTTAGTAGCTGAAGCACAATCTAGGATTAATCAAAGATATCGGGGATTTAATCTTGAAATAGATGGCGGAACAGCATTTTGGAACGGTAAAAACCTTGCTAATAATCTGGTGGCCTCTGGAGTTTATTTAGTTATGCTGTCTGATTTAGATACATTTGAAACCAAGGTTTTAAAGCTAATGGTTATTAGATAATGTTAATAACTACCAATGCCATCATATTATCTAAATTAAAATATAAAGATAACGACCTTATTGTAAAATGTTATACGCAACAGGTAGGGCTGGTTAGTGTTCTTTTAAGAGGTGTTTTAAAAAGTAGACGAGGGCACTCAAAAAGTGCATATTATCAACCACTTTCTCAATTACAATTAGTATTAGATTATAAAAATAATAGGTCTTTACAATCTGTAAAAGAAGCAAAGCTAAATTATTTATATTCTAGTTTACATACTAATGTTTTAAAGGGTTCTATTGTAATGTTTTTAACCGAGGTATTATCAAATGCTTTAAAAGAAGAAGAACAAAACGATATACTTTTCAGTTATATAGAAACCACTTTACAATGGCTTGATGTACATTCAGAATATTCCAATTTTCATTTACTTTTTTTGTTGAATCTTACTAAATATTTGGGGTTTTATCCAGATTTAAAAAATAAAGAATTCAATTATTTTAATTTAACCGACGGTAAATTTGAAAAACAAGAGCAAAGTAAATATTCTATAACAGGTGAAAATCTTACTTTATTAAAACAGCTTTTAGGCACAACATTTGATGCCTTATCTTTAGTTAAAGTAAATGGTAAGCAAAGACAGTCGTTTTTAAATATGATTTTGCTTTATTTTGAATTACATTTGGGGAGCTTTAGAACGCCAAAATCTCTACAGGTATTTAATCAAGTTTTTAGTTAAACATGAAGTTTTTTTTTATTTTTTGTTTCTTTTTTGTTGCTATAGTAGTGCCAGCTCAAAATATTAAGGTTCTTAGTAAAGATACAAACGAACCTATTATTGGGGTTGCCATATATAATATAGATAAATCTAAAAGTGTTGTTACTAACTTTATGGGTGAGGCTAATTTGGACGATTTTTCAAACTCAGAAATTATATACTTCAAACATCTTTCACATCTATTAAAAAAAATCACAAAAATAGAATTGGGAACTTCAAATAGAGTGTATTTAAATTCTAACACAGAAGGACTCGAAGAAATTGTTATTTCAGCTTCAAAGTTTGAACAAAACAAAAAAGATATTCCTCAAAAAATAATTAGTATAAACCCAGAAAGTATTCAGTTTTCAAATCCGCAAACAAGTGCCGATTTGTTAGAGACGACAGGACAAGTTTATATTCAGAAAAGTCAATTAGGAGGCGGAAGCCCTATGATTCGTGGATTTTCAACCAATAGATTGTTAATTACGGTTGATGGTGTTAGAATGAACAATGCCATATTTAGAGGTGGTAATTTACAAAACGTTATAGCTATTGATCCTTTTTCAATACAAACGACTGAAGTTACTTTGGGTTCCGGATCCGTTATTTATGGTAGTGATGCTATTGGAGGCGTTATGAGTTTTTATACTCAAAAACCAAGATTATCTTATACTGATTCGCTACTACTTAAATCAAATATTATAGTAAGATATGCTTCTGCTAGTGACGAAAAAACAGGACATTTCGATTTCAATTTAGGATATAAAAGGTGGGCGTTTGTAACCAATGCAAGTTATACTAGTTTTGGCGATTTAAAAATGGGTAAGCATGGACCCGATGCATACTTAAGACCAGAATTTGTTTTGGCAACGAGTACAGGAGATGTTATTATAAAAAATAGTGACCCTTTGGTTCAAAGAGAATCGGGTTACAATCAACTTAACATGATGCAAAAGGTGCGTTATGAGCCTTCTGAAAATTTCAACTTTGATATAGGATTGTTTTATACAACAACGACAAACACGCCAAGGTATGATCGGTTAATTCGTTATAAAAATGATGTGTTACGATCTGCTGAATGGAACTACGGACCACAAGAATGGTTTATGTCTAACTTACAGGTTACTAAATTAAGCAGTAACTCAAGTTTATACGATAAGATTAAAGCGACTTTAGCCTATCAAAACTTTCAAGAAAGTAGAATGGATCGGGACTTTCAATCGGATATTCGAAGCGTTAGAGAAGAAGCTGTAGATGCTTATTCTTTTAATTTAGATTTCGAAAAAACATTAAGCTATAAAACCCAATTCTTTTATGGTGTAGAGTATGTTTATAATAAGATGATGTCTCATGGTGAAGAAGAAAATATAGCAACCAATATAATATCTCCAACGGTTTCAAGATATCCTAACGGTGCTAGTTGGCAATCGGCAGCAGTTTATACAAGTATAAAATATAAACCAAGCCCTAAATTTGTATTTCAGTCAGGTTTGCGTTTTAATCATGTTATTTCTAAAGCTAATTTTGAAGCTAATAATGTGTATTTAAACTTGCCTTTTGAGTCTTCAAAAAATGAAGCAGGAGCTCTTACAGGAACAGCAGGCATCAGTTGGTCGCCAAATAATACGATGCAATGGAAATTAAACGCATCGTCTGCTTTTAGAGCACCAAATATTGATGACATAGGCAAGGTGTTCGATTCTGAACCAGGTTCGGTAGTCGTGCCTAATGAAACATTAAGACCTGAGTATGCTTATGGTGGCGAGTTAGGTTTAAAATTAAATTTTAGCCAGAAACTTATTTTAGATATGAGTACGTATTATACTTATTTAGATAATGCTTTAGTACGAAGAGATTATAATTTAAATGGAGACACAGAAATTATTTATGATGGTGAATTAAGTAATGTACAAGCTATACAAAACGCTTCAAAAGCGTGGATTTATGGTTTTGAAGTAGGGTTAAAAATGCCTATTACAAATACACTGAAATTAACATCGCAGTATAGTATTATAGGAGGTACAGAAGAAAACGATGGTATTGAAGTGCCTATAAGACATGTAGCGCCTTATTTTGGAAATACGCATTTAACTTGGACTAATAAAAGTGTGAAGTTCGATTTTTTCGCCAATTATAATAACGAATTATCTTTTAATCAAATGGCACCTTCTGAAAAAGAAAAAGATTATATCTATGCATTAGATGTCAACGGAAATCCATATAGTCCATCTTGGTGTACGTTTAATTTAAGAACTCAATATCAACTAACTAATTCTACAACGCTTACAGCTAGTTTAGAAAATATAAGCAATCAACGTTATAAAACCTATTCATCGGGCATTGCAGCAGCAGGAAGGAATTTTATTTTGTCTTTAAAGTATAGTTTATAGAGTCATTGCGAGGGAGCATGACGAAGGAATCTGTTAATTGTGGGCTGTGTGATTAACTTTAGAGATAGGTGTTTTAAGATCGCTCCATTCCGTTCGCAATAACAAAAAAAATCCTCTAGAAAGTCTAGAGGATTTTTGTTTATAGTTCGTTAGTTTAGTTTTTTAATTTAAAATATTGCGTCGTAATACTTGCAGTAACTATTAGTTTTTAATATTTTTTTTAGTAATAATAGCACCATTAGATAATTCAACTTTAGCAATATAAACCGTTTTGTTTAAGTTTGAAAGCTCGTAAGTTTCAGAATTGCTATTGCCTTTTAAATTATAAAGTTGCCTGCCCAATAAATCGAAAATATGAACCGATTTAATACTTAAGTTATCTGAAGTACTAAACTGAACATAATCATTATCTAGCTGAATAATTTTTAGTGATTTAGTATCTAAAAGTTGGTCTTCTGTAGATAAAGCTTTATTCGTAAAACCAATTTCAAAACGTTCGTTAAATTCTCCAACTTCCGATGTAAATGTATAATCGCAAATGGTTAAATCATGTGTTTTGTTTAATAAGTTATCTTTTAAATAGATAGGATTGTTATTTAAAAAGTTACCCTGTAATTGTGCGATAGATAAGGTATAAAGTGTTGCTACGTCAATACTAGTATCAAAACCTAATGAGATTACCTCATCTTCATTAATACTATTAATTGATTTTCCTTGAATAGTGAATTTTTTATTTGAACCTTCAATGGTTGTATATAATATGGATGCTGCTCCAGTAGAAGTAATTTTTGGGGTATCATAAAAAGGGCCATCATTGTCATTTGTTGCTCCGCTTACATACCCAATCATAACTTGATTGAAAACACCATTATCTGAGCTTAGGTTAATCCAAAGGCTATTATTAATTGATGAAGACTTCTTTTTTGTGTTTGAAACTTTAAAGAATTGACTATTGTCAGCAGTTATGGATCGCATAGAGTTGTTAAAAGTTACATTTCCAGCATTAAGAGCTTCAACAAAGAAGCCTTGACCAGAAGGGATATACCTATTTGGTGGTAAGCCAGTGTCCCCTCTGGATCCACTTACGGTACCTATTCCATTAATCATAGCATAATCATCAGATGAAAAATTTGAGACTTGATTTCCACTACTAGTACTACTTGGAGGTGTTCCTTGATCCCATAGATAAATAACATCAACTAAACCAGCGTTAACTGTAAAAAAAGTATCTGCACTTATTGCTCCTGGGTAGGGGTTTCCAATAAAATTCCAATCGTTATATGCACCTCCACTATTATTAATTAGCGGCACTAATATTTCTCCATTATTAAACTCACCATAAAATTCGAATTTTTCAGTACGTGGGAAAGCAGGACCAAATTCACCAGAGGTAGCAGCGTATCCAACACCAGGAATCATTGTTCCAGTGGCAGGCTGCCAATCATTTCCATCATCATCAAAATCATCCGGCCCAGAAGTAAATGTATTAGTATTTCCTATTTCAGCTAGAACATCAACAAAATTTGCTGCTTCATATCTAAAACGTCTGTCAATAGGGGTTATGCCTAAAGCATTTTCAATAGTTTCGTCAACTATAGGAGAACTCCAATATGTATAGCTATACCATTGTTGAGATGTTTTGTCTTTCGAAAGAACGACTCCATTTGTACTATTATCAGTAAATGTGCCATTATCATTATTTTGAACAAAATTACCTTGAGGATTAATATATAATTGTCCATCTACAGTAACATTATTTTCAACTTCAACAAAATAGCCATTATCTACTGTTAGATTATTTCCTGCAGTTACAGTTAAGCTACATGAAGAAAAACTACCATTTGATGCAGTATTATAACTTTCATCAATAACTGCATTAGTGCTAATGTCAGGTGCTCCATTATCCCAAGAACTTGAAGTCCATGTGGTAATTGAACCAATAAAAATATTATCAAAAGTAGCAGTTGGATTTGCACCTGCTGTATTATGATTCCATAATAAACCTATAAAATCTAAATTTGAATTAGTAAAAGTAGCATCTATGGCTGTAGATACAGAATCTGTCATGGACAAAGTAGCAGGATTTGCAAATGAAAGACCATCATTTCTCAAAAATAATTCCCAAGTATTATTAGAAGGATTATAGGTGACTTTTATGCTTAAATGTTCAACCCCAAAATCGGTACTGCTTCTTATAATATCAACTAAGTTACTATTTAAATCTATTCCTCCAGAATACCTTACTAATCTAACATTGTCAGTAGATCCACTTTCACCTATAACCACTGCATAGCCATCACCTATTGTAAAATCAGGATTTGTTGCCCCCAATACAAATGCTACTCCATAATTGGTTGTATCAAAACCTGATGGATCAGGTCTATCTTGTTGCATATTGAATGACCATGTTATAATTTTAGAAAGGGAGCTTAATTGTGTGCTATATAAACTACTAACATCTTGATAAATGAAATCTCTTGCTTGAACTCCATTTGTTTCTATGACTAATTCATTAGAAATAATTGAAGAGTTACCTACAACTTCAGTCCATCCATTACCAATTAAAGTATTATCCGCTCTGTCAAAGTTCTCCGAGAAAACACATGTCTGCCCAAGCCCAGAGTAAAAAGTTAAAAGTATTATTAGTAAAGTAATTTTTTTCATAATCGTAAGTTTTAAAATCTAAGATTTGGCTTTTATAAATTTTTATTCTTTTTATTAATTAATCTATTGTTATTTTTGGTGCGTTATGCAAACAAAAAAAACATATACGTTACAAGAAGCTACTAAAAAACTAGAGCATTATTGTGCGTATCAAGAACGGTGTCATCAAGAAGTAAGGCAAAAGCTAAAGGGTATGTATATGATACCAGAAGCCATAGATGTTATAATAGTACATCTAATAGAGCATAACTTTCTAAATGAAGAACGTTTTGCCAAAACATTTGTTCGAGGTAAGTTTAGGATTAAGAGTTGGGGACTCAATCGATTATCTTTCGAACTTAAGAAAAAAGATGTGTCCAAAGTTAATATAAATCAAGCACTTGCAACGATATCAGAAGAGGATTACAACGAGTATTTTAATGATTTAGCCGAAAAAAAAGCCAATTCAATAAAAGAGAGCAACGTTTTTAAGAAACGTAAGAAATTTATCGACTATTTTTTATATAGAGGTTGGGAGTCTTATTTGGTGTATGAAAAGGCAAATGAACTTATAAAATAAATCGTCATGTATACATGAATGATCGATTCTATTTCGTGAGATTGCTTCGTTAATCTGTTTATTAGGAACTCTTTTTTATTCAGAAAAGCAGAAATAAAAAAAGCGGAAAATTTTATTGTTTTCCGCTTTTATATTTTTATTTAAAAACTGTTTTATAAGCTAAAAGCAGCACCAAAATTAACTGTAAACTGGTTGTGTAATTTTTCAGCAGGTGTTAAAATATCGTTGTTATATTTTGCTAAAGGCACATTAAGTTCTGTAAAAAGACCAAAACCATCAGAAAAAAAGTAGCGTGCCCCTAAGTGCCCGCCAAAGTTTTTAAGACTTAAATTTAGTCCTGGATAAACGTCAAAATTTTCATCGGTACTAATAACATTTCCTAAATTGGCATTAAAGCGTCCTTTAATATCAAAACGATCACCAAAACTTGCATCAATAATATCGTTTACACTTAAGGCATAAGTAGATGAAACACCAAACGACATGTTTGAACCAACACCAAAATCATAACTTACATTAATACCAGTAGCATTATTTTGAAAATTAGCGCCTACTTGAAATTTATTATCATTATTTCCTATAAAAGCTTGAGCATTTACAAGAGATACACTAAGAATGGTTACTAATAAAATTAATTTTTTCATGATTTGAGTTTATAATTTAAACGAGCAAATATATTACAAGTTTTGTGAAAAAAGTTAGTATTAATTACAAACCTTTATGGGTGTTTATAATAGCTTGTTCGTTTTTCCAATCAATCCATTTTTGACCTTTAATACGGCGCATCATATTGTCAAAATTCCGCATAATAACTAAATTATAAATGGCTTTACTAAAATTTTTAGGGTTTCTAGCCATGGCACGTAAACTCATAGAAAACCCAGGCGTTATATAGCGCATATAATGCCAATAGCCTTCTGGCATATATAAAACTTCACCATGATTTAGTTCTGTTTTATAGCCTTTAGCTTTTTTAAGCATGGGCCATTTTTCATAATCTGGGTTATTAAAATTGATGTCTTCTCGAGTGATTAATGAATGCGGAATTTTATATAAAAAATCATTCTGTTTTTGGTCAAATAAAATCACTTGCTTTTTGCCTTCAAAATGAAAATGAAAAATATTGGCTAAATCAATATCATAATGCATAAAGGTATGCGAATCTTGTCCGCCAAAAAACAACATCGGGATACCTTTCATAAGACGTAAACCAAAATCTGGAAACGAGAAATCTTTTTGTAATTGCGGAATTTCCTTAATGGCATTCCATAAAAAAATGCGGTATTTAGTGGGTTCTTTTTTTAATAAGTCGATATAATCGCCCAGTTTCATTTTAGCATGAGGCTCGTTAAAACCATCTTTATGATCTACTGGTCTGTCGTCGTAAAGCGGAATGGTAATATCGCCACCTATTGTTTTCATATAGTCTAAATTCCACTTGCTATAAGCAGGCCAATGGTCTATAAAACGTTCAATAACCACAGGTTTTTGTGGTTTAAAATAGTGCTTTAAAAAATCCTTTTTGGTAATGGTTTTTACACGAGGAATATCTTGTAAGTTTAATGACAATGCTTAACGAGTTTAGATTTGTAAAGTTAAGAAAATGTTACTAAACTTAAATAATATTTGGGCATTACCACGAGGGTCGGGCTTTATTAGTTGGTTTCTATTTATTTAATCGTTTTAGCTTTCTTCTTTGCCAATTCATTACGTTCAATAGTATGTTCAGGGCGTGTCCATTTTGGTTTTTCACCTAATGCTTCATATTGAGATTCTGGAGCTTCAACCGTTTTTGGTTGTACTTTTTTAGTAAAAGGTTTTTGCGGGTTTAACCCTAGTAACTCAAACATTTTTAGGTCTTCATTTACATCAGGATTTGGTGTAGTTAATAATTTATCGCCCGCAAAAATAGAGTTAGCACCTGCAAAAAAACACATGGCTTGTCCTTCTCTAGACATTTGTGTTCTTCCAGCACTTAAACGTACTTGTGTTTCGGGCATTATAATACGTGTTGTAGCAACCATACGCACCATGTCCCAAATGGAAATGGGTTGTTGGTTTTCTAATGGCGTACCTTCAACAGCAACTAAAGCATTAATAGGAGTCGATTCAGGTTGTGGGTTTAATGTTGAAAGAGAAACAAGCATACCTGCTCTATCTTCAGTACTTTCACCCATGCCAATAATACCACCAGAGCAAACTGTTACATTGGTTTTACGCACATTATTAATAGTATCTAGTCTATCTTGATAACCTCGTGTAGAAATAACTTCTTTATAATATGCTTCAGAGGAATCTAAATTATGATTATATGCATATAAACCAGCCTCGGCTAACCGTTGTGCTTGGTTTTCGGTAATCATACCTAGTGTGCAGCATACTTCCATATCGAGTTTATTAATGGTACGCACCATTTCTAACACTTGGTCAAATTCTTTTCCGTCTTTTACATTTCTCCAAGCTGCTCCCATGCACACACGCGAGCTTCCACCAGATTTGGCGCGTAATGCCTGTGCCTTTACTTGTTGCACACTCATTAAATCATTTCCTTCTATATTGGTGTGATAACGAGCTGCTTGCGGACAATACCCACAATCTTCAGAACATCCTCCTGTTTTAATAGAAACCAAAGTACTTACTTGAACTGTATTTGGGTCATGGTGTAAGCGATGTACTGTTGCTGCTTCGTAAAGTAATTCCATTAATGGTTTGTTATAAATATCTAGAATTTCTTTTTTAGTCCAGTTGTGTTTAGTTTCGCTCATGTAAAATTAATTTAACTTTAAAAACCATATTCAGTAGAAGTAGCCATCACTTTACTTTTTACTTCAGCATTTTTAAAGATTATAAAAAGAAAAAACCAGATTTTCATCTGGCCTTTTGATCAAATTATATTTATTTAAAATTATATCTTAAACCAAATAATAAATTGCTTGGTGGCATGGGAACAAAGCCAGCTTCAATATAATCGGCATCAAAAATATTGCTTGCTGTTATTGTAAATTCTAATTGTTGTAGGTTTATAGCTAGTGAAGCATCCCATACATTATAACTATCTCCTGTGGTGCGTACTGCATGTTTGTATATAATATTCTGACTTACATTTTTTAATAACTGGGTACTTAATCGTGTGGTGAAATGGTGTTTAAGAGTGTTTAATGAATAACGTGATAGCTCTTTATTTTGGTCTAAAATATCATCCTCTAAAAAATTATATCCAACGGCTAGTGTTTGCTTAAAATCGCTTAGTTTAAAATGATATGCTAAATCAACTTCAAAACCTTTAGTGTTAACATCGGTAATATTTGTGGCTGTATAAATGGTTTCTGTCGTGTTTGGACGAATAAAATCAATCAAGTTTTGAGCATCTCTATTGTAAACCGCTAAAGAACCTGAGAATTTAGGAGAGAAATATTTAATTCCAATTTCTTGAGCAAAGGCTTCTTCAACTTCTAAATCTGGATTTCCAGCTGTATTGGAATCATTATAAAACAAATCTGTATAGGTTGGTATTCTGTAAGTATAACCAATGTTTCCGTAGGCTTTTAATTGATCGCTTATCTTGTAACCTAAATCTAAACCTGGAAAGGCGTAAAAATCGAAATCTGAAAAATAGGTTATGGCCACTCCAGGCGTAATATCTAATTTATCATTTATTAATTTAAATTTATGTTCTAAAAATAGGGTTGTCATAAATCTATTGCGGTCTCCTAAATTGTTACTTTTTATATAAACTTTAGATAAATCGACACCAAATCCGGTAGTTCCAAGGTTAGATTTGTAACTTCCATTAACTTCTGCACCCATTTTGTTAGTAATGTGTAAGTTTCTGTAAACAGTTGGGTCGTTTCTTAAGTACACATATTCATCTTGATTTCGTTTCCAGTAAATACGAGGTGTAATAGTTAATTTCTCGGTTTTAAACTCTGTAGAAAATCCAATTAAACTATTTTGAGTTTCTTCGTATTGCTCAGTCGCACTTTCTCTGGCGTAAAATCCGTTTGCACCAAATTTTCGCTCCTGAAAAGTCGCAATCATTTCAATGGCTTTTTTGTTCTTATTAAAAATACTTTTTACAAAATAATTGCTGTTATCATAATCGGTGTTATGACGATAACCTGCAGAAGACATTTTATCTATATGCACGATATGTGATGAGTTTTCTAAGTCTGCACCCACAGTGATTCCTGCATTTAATTGCCCAAAGGAACCCGTTTCTGTTTTAATCGAAACCGAATTTTTTAATTCTTTTTTAGTGACAATATTTATAGCACCATTAAAGGCGTTTTGTCCAAATACTCGGGCTGCAGGCCCTTTTATGATTTCAATACGTTCAATGACTTCTATTGGTAAAGCCGCATTCATGGTATGGTGTCCTGTTTGTGCATCGTCCATTTTTATACCATCAATAAGTAATAAGGTTTGGTCGAAACTTCCACCGCGAATATATAAATCGGCTTGACTACCAGCAGTTCCACGACGTCTAATATCTAAACCAGCTACTTGTTGTAATAAATCTGCTATATTATTAGCGGCGCTATTTTTAATATCTTCTGATGAAATAATATCAATAGTTCTTGAGTTTTCTTTAAAAGGTAAATCTATTCGTGTGGAGTTAATTATAACTTCACCAAGAGCCGTTGTATCTTGTTGTTTAATGGGCTCGTTTTGAGCACTTGAGATCGTGGAAATTAATACGGCTAAAGCTAAAAAATAATTCTTTTTCATAAATAAGTAATTGAGTCTATCTTTTGACGTTGCAAAATTCGTAACTTTCTGGACTAGTTAAGTAGTCCAGTTTTAAAATAATGAATAGTCCGGTTAACAAACTTTTAGAGCAATTAATTCATCTTGAAAAATCAAATGCAACGCCCGTTTATATTCAGGCAGCGCAACAAATTATTAACGCGATTCAACGTGGATATTTAACCGAGGGAACCTGGTTACCTGGGACACGTACTTTTAGTCAGTTATTTAAAATTAATAGAAATACAGTTGTTGCAATATACGACGAATTAGCATCACAAGGTTGGGTAGACATTGTACCAAACAAAGGCACCTGTATTTTAGTGCCAGAACAGAAAACAGTAGCTATTAAAGCAACTTCTCAGCATATTGATCAAGTAAATGAGTATTCGAAAACAACCGGCTTTCCGTTTCAACCTTCTTTTAATTTGGCTTCTACGCAGGAACAGAATCAAAAAACATACAGTATTAATGATGGGCAACCAGATTTAAGATTGCATCCCACACATCAATTTTCAAAATGGTATAGTGCTTCTATGAAACGAAAATCCTTAGTTTCAAAATGGAATCAAACAGCGCTATCATCTCATTCATCTCATTCTGCTTTCGAAATTCAATTATGTAATTATTTAAATGCTACGCGTGGGTTTCATATTAAGTCGCATAACTTGATGAGTACACGAAGTATAGAAATGAGTTTGTATATCGTGTCGCAGTTATTATTAAAGCCTAACGATACTGTTTTGGTTGGCGATTTAAGTAATTATGCTGCCAATATGATTTTTCAGCAGTCGGGAGCTAATGTTAAAACTATCCCTATAGACGACGATGGAATTGATGTAGAATATATTAGAACCCATTTTATAAAACATGCTATTCGTTGTATTTATGTATGTGCCCATAGGCATTACCCAACTACGAGAGCGCTTAGTGCCGAACGGCGTTTGCAATTAATGCAACTTGCAAAAGATTATCAGTTTGCTATTATTGAAGACGATTTCGATTACGATTTTCAGTTTGATGGTTCTGCCATGTTACCTATGGCGAGTTCAGACGCTAATGGGGTTATTATTTATTTAGGAAAATTGGGGCAATCTTTGTTTCCGAGTTTTCAAACAGGCTTTGTAATAGCACCAGAAAATTTAATTTCGGAAGCTAAAAATTATTTAAAAATATTAGATAGACAAGGTGATTTAATTCAAGAACAAATGCTATCTGAACTTATTTATGAAGGTGAAATACATCGATTAATTAAGAAAAATATCATCATTTATAAGCAAAGGCGTGATTTTTTATGTGAATGCCTTACCAAACATTTTAAACAATATGTGTTTTGGGAAAAACCTTCCGGTGGTTTAGCCTTATGGTTGCGTTTTGAACCAAAAATATCTTTAGTTAAGTTAGCAGAACAAACACAGAAGCATGATTTATTTCTTCCAAAAACAATTCTTTATCAAGATAAAAATACCTGTTGTATCCGTTTTGGTTTTGGAGATTTAAACGAAGAGGAAATTGAAACGGTCGTTAAAAAGTTAAAAGAAGCTTATGATTTGATGTCAAATTCATGATTACAAATTTCGCATCTGTATTTGTCTTTAGCGTAAAAAGGTAATGTTCCAGATAAAAAGCCAATTATAAATGAAAAGAACGATTTAAAATCTTTAATAGTAGAAAATAATTGGATTCTGCTGCTATTACAATTAGGGCAATGTATGGCGCTGCCTTCATCATCTAAAGAATATTTTGAAATACTATCCAAAATGTCTTGAGCCTTTAATGCATCTTTGGTTAATACTTTAAGTTTTACACCACCAATAGCATTACTTACAAGTGGGTCTGTATCTATAGTAAAGTTGTCGCTTAAAAAAACGTCGATACCTTCAAATTCTAACCGTCCTTTTATAATTTGTGCTTCACTGGAGTACTGAAATTTAGCTATGGTTTTGAAAGTATCACTCATAATTACAAATGTAAAAAGAACTTTTTGAAGATTTAAAAATATGTTTTTTTGATTAAAATTATTGTTTTTCGATAATTTATGTATATTTGTTATCGTTAAACAATAATAAAATGAAAAAATTAGCTTATATCTCATCGAAATTATTCTTTTATGTATTTTCATTTTTATATCTCTTTATAATGGTGTTTTCAATACTATCATATTTTGAATATAAATTTGGAATACAAATTCCGTTTGTGGAGATTATAGAAAATCGCCCAAAAATCCATGTTCCTATATTAGGTTTACGCATAAATATTCCATTAAATTATGCTATTCTTATTATGTGGTCTGCAATGTTATATTATGCTGTTTATTTTTATGCCTTTAAAGAATTTTTAAAAGTATTTATTGAAACAAATATGTTTGAAGCTAAATCATTAAAACGATTGCGTTTTTTCTTAATACTGAATTGTATTCCGTTAATTTATATTATAATATTTACAGCTTCATTTTTGATAAGAGGTGCTAAATTTCGCCTTCAGGATGATTACTTTATTGTGTTAGCTCATCTAGTAATAGCTTTTTTATTATATCTATACTTAGATGTTTTGAAAAAGGGAAGAGGTATACAAGAAGAAAATAAATTAACTATATAATTATGAGATATATTAAAATAAAAATGTTTGGAAGATATTCTGTGTCATCAGTGTTTTTTTTACTTTCAGTAATATGCTTTTTAGTTGTCGCGGGATTTTTTGTAGGAACTATGTTTTTGGATCTTTTAAAAGCATTTACAGGCTTGAAATCACTTACTTCAATTATTCTTTTCTATTTCCCTAAAGTGATTTTCTTTTATTTACTAATTTTAATATTTAGATCTTTTAAATCAGAAAAAATATTTACTAAAGAAACTATTAATTATTTGCATTTTTTTACGGTTGTTAATTTTATAATGGCATTGTTAATTATAATTTCTATAAACTTTGAAAATTCTTGGGGAGAAGACATTATTCCAATATTTCCTTTTATAATTTTGGGTGTTTTTTCTGCATTTATAGCAGCTATTTTTAAACAGGGATTTCAAATTCAACAAGAAAACGACTTAACTATATAATCTATGCCAATAATAGTAAATCTAGACATTATGTTAGCTAAACGCAAAATGCGAAGCAATGAATTGGCGGAAATTATAGGGATAACAACAGCAAACCTTTCCATTTTAAAATCGGGAAAAGCAAAAGCAGTGCGTTTTTCAACTTTAGAGGCTATTTGTAAAGCTTTAGATTGTCAACCAGCAGATATTTTAGAGTATGTTGAAGAATAGTTTCATCGTTTTTGTTAAAAGTGTATTTTTGAAATATCTTAGAAAGTTATTATGAAAACGTACGTTATTATTTTATTGTTTTTTATCTCATGTGCCGGTTTTGCACAAAATGAGTATATAGTAAAAACACCCGATGGAAAACAGGTTTTATTAAAATCTGATTATAGTTGGGAATATATTAAAGACGCAAAGACTGTTGATAGTCTTTCAAAAACATTAAAAGATGTAAAATGTAATTTGGCAGACGATTTTACGGAACCTAAATTGGATAATAAAATTCAAAACCAATTAAAAAAGGGACGGGCTACAATTAGCCATATTAAAAAGAAGGTCGCTAAAGATTACGATTGCACTGTAGATGATGTCGTGTTGTTGTCGGTATCAGAACAAAAGGAAAGAGGGGTTTATACGTTTTGCGCTAAGGGTACAAAGGTTACTTATAAGCGCAATGGGAACTCTGTTATAAAAAAGAATAAATTCTTTTAAGTTTTATAAGTTACTTTTTTAAAATTCAAATTATTTCTTAAAGCCTTTCTTGTACCTTTACAAGGTATGTATGCACTAGTAGATTGTAACAATTTTTATGCGTCTTGCGAACGCGTTTTTAACCCTAATTTGCGAAATAAACCCATTGTTATTCTTTCTAATAATGATGGTTGTGTCATTTCGCGAAGCGACGAAGCTAAAGTATTGGAATTACCAATGGGTGCGCCTATTTTTAAATGGGAAAGTTTCTGTAAAGCAAATAATATTCAGGTGTTGTCTTCTAATTATCCGCTTTATGGAGATATGAGTAGTCGCGTTATGTCCATATTAAAACAATTCACACCAGATGTTGAGGTGTATAGTATAGACGAATCATTCTTGCAGTTTAAAGGATTCAAAAACTATAATTTTAATGATTACGGCAATCAAATAAGGCAACGTGTTTTAAAATGGACAGGTATTCCAACAAGCGTGGGTATTGCGCCAACAAAAGCGTTGAGTAAAGTAGCTAATAAAATAGCTCGGAAATTTCCAAAGCAAACAAATGGGGTACACGTCATAGATTCCGAAGAAAAGCGGATTAAAGCTTTAAAATGGATTAAAATTGAAGACGTATGGGGCATAGGGCGACGTTTAGCAAAGCGTTTAAAAGAAAAAGGATGCAATACAGCATTCGATTTCACGCTATTACCAGATAACTGGGTGAGTAAAAATTTTTCAATAACCGAATGGAAATTAAAAAAAGATTTAGAAGGCACTCCAACCCTAGAATTAGAGGAGCTAAAAAATAAACAAGCCATTGCTACCACCCGAAGTTTCGAGTACACATATTCCGATATCGATAATATAAAAGAGCGTGTTTCAACATTTGCATCTAGCTGCGCCGAAAAACTCAGAAAACAAGGCTCCAGTTGCTACGTTATTATGGTCACGCTTAGTAGCGATAGGCATAAAAAAGACTTAGAGCAACATCGGGCAAGCACCAGCGTCAACCTGTCTTACCCAACAAATTCGTCTTTAATTATAAGTAATTGTGCCGTTAGCGCAGTAATGTCTATCTTTAAAACAGGAATAAAATATAAAAGGGCAGGGGTTATTGTTACAGGTTTGGTGCCAGTAGATAATTATCAATTAAATATTTTCGAACACGAAAATCCAAAACATCAACCCTTAATGCAGGCTATCGATAGTATGAATAGCAAGTATAAAAATTATAAAATTAAAATAGGTAATCAAGATTTAAAACGCACTTGGAAAATGCGTCAAGAGCGATTATCACCAAGATATACCACTAATATTAACGATATTATAAAAGTAAAATGTTAATTTGGGCGTTGCCACTCCCGATAGCTATCGGGAGGTCGGGCTTTACGTTGCGATCTTTTGTTTTTGTCATTCCTGCGCAGGCAGGAATCCATAATTAAAGCAGGAGCTTTTTTTAAAGTTCTGTTTTATCAAAAGAGAACAAAAGGATTTTTACTGCAAATACGAAGTATTCACGATTTCGGTACTTTAAAATATGAGCTAATGAGTAATCCCTAATGCAAATGGAGACTAATACAAACAGTAGTAATAAAGAATAAAATGATAGCACATAAATCAGGAAGTTTAACATTTTTTACACCAGAAGCGGTCGAAGGCGCTTCAGCTCATTTTTTCGATGCAGGTATTTCTGCTGGATTTCCATCACCAGCCGAAGATTTTAAAGAACAGCGTCTATCTTTAGATGAAGAATTAGTAAAAAATAAAGAAGCTACCTTTTATGCTAAAGTAAGCGGACAATCTATGATTGGCGCAGGATTAGACGATAACGATTTATTAGTTATAGACCGAAGTTTAGAACCCACAAACAATAAAATAGCCGTTTGTTTTTTAGATGGCGAGTTTACCGTAAAACGTTTACGAGTTTCTAACGGAGAGGTCTGGTTGCAACCAGAAAACCCAGATTATCCTATAATCCACATTACAGAAGATAACAACTTTTTAATTTGGGGGATTGTTACCAATGTCATTAAAAAGGTATAAACAAAAAACGCGAAGCATGTGCTTCGCGTTTTTAATATATTTTAAAATAAAAGTTAATCGGCTAAAACAATTACTTTATTATCTTTCATTTCTAAAGTTCCAGAGTCTATTTTTAATAAAGTCGTGCCTTTGTCTCCTTTAGTAAATTTATCTTCAACTTCTTTTTCTAATTCGATGCTTCCTGAAATTTTCACAAATCCTTCTTTCAATAAAGAAACAATAGGTGCGTGATTTTTAAGCATTTCAAATTCACCATTTACTCCAGGAGCAGAAACGCTAGTTACTTCTCCACTAAATAAAATTGCTTCAGGTGATACGATTTCTAAATACATAGTTTTTCAGTATTCAGTATTCAGTGTTCAGTATTCAGTCGCTCACTGCAAACTGTTACTGCAAACTGTCTACTAGTTTTAAGCTTCAGCAAGCATTTTATCTCCAGCTTCAATAGCTTCTTCAATAGTTCCTTTAAGGTTAAACGCTGCTTCTGGTAAGCGATCTAATTCACCATCCATAATCATGTTAAATCCTTTAATAGTTTCTTTAATATCAACTAAAACACCTTTAAGGCCTGTAAATTGTTCTGCTACGTGGAAAGGTTGAGATAAGAAACGTTGAACACGTCTTGCTCTACCTACAGCTAATTTATCTTCTTCAGATAATTCTTCCATACCAAGGATGGCAATAATATCTTGTAATTCTTTATAACGTTGTAATAACTCTTTTACGCGTTGAGCACAAGCATAATGTTCTTGTCCTAAAATATCAGCAGTTAAAATTCTTGATGTAGAATCTAATGGATCTACCGCAGGGTAAATACCTAATTCAGCAATTTTACGAGATAATACCGTTGTTGCATCTAAGTGAGCAAAGGTTGTAGCAGGAGCAGGATCTGTTAAATCATCCGCAGGTACGTATACCGCTTGTACAGATGTAATAGAACCTCTTTTAGTTGAAGTAATACGTTCTTGCATCGCACCCATCTCTGTTGCTAATGTTGGTTGGTAACCTACCGCAGAAGGCATACGACCAAGTAATGCAGATACCTCAGATCCAGCTTGTGTAAAACGGAAAATGTTATCTACGAAGAAAAGGACATCTTTTCCTTGTCCTTCACCAGCTCCATCACGAAAATATTCAGCAATAGTTAAACCAGATAAGGCAACACGTGCACGTGCTCCAGGAGGCTCATTCATTTGTCCAAATACGAAAGTCGCTTTCGATTCTTTCATTCCAGCTTTATCAACTTTAGATAAATCCCATCCGCCTTCTTCCATAGAATGCATAAAGTCATCACCATATTTAATAATACCAGATTCTAACATTTCTCTTAAAAGGTCATTTCCTTCACGAGTTCTTTCTCCAACTCCAGCAAATACTGAAAGTCCACCGTGTCCTTTTGCTATATTGTTAATCAACTCTTGAATTAATACTGTTTTACCTACACCGGCACCACCAAATAAACCAATTTTACCACCTTTTGCATAAGGTTCAATTAAATCGATGACTTTAATACCTGTAAATAAAACTTCAGTAGACGTTGATAAATCTTCAAATCTAGGTGCTTGCCTGTGAATTGGTAACCCAGCATCTCCTGCTTTAGGTAAATCTCCAAGACCATCAATAGCATCTCCAATTACATTAAATAAACGTCCGTAAACATCTCCACCAATTGGCATTTGTATAGGTGCTCCAGTTGCAATAACTTCAGTTCCTCTACTTAAGCCATCCGAAGAATCCATTGCAATAGTACGTACCGTATCTTCACCAATGTGAGATTGTACTTCTAGTACTAATAAAGAGCCATCAGGTCTTTTTATTTCTAATGAATCGTAAATTTTTGGAAGTTCTGAGTCTGAACCAAATTCAACATCGATAACCGGACCTACTATTTGTGCAACTTTACCTGTAACTTTAGACATTACTTATATGTTTAATATTATGCGATTTAATTGTGTGAAAACAGTTTTAGTTTTCGCGTGCAAAGATATATTTTTTAATTTAAAAAAAAAGTTGTTTTTATAGGTTTTTTGGAATAAAAAAACACCTTCTATTAGAAGGTGTTTTAAAAATATAAGTTACGATAAATTCTTTTTAATTATTAATGGTCCATGAAACAAAATATTGTGAACCAATAAAAGGAGATCCAACAGCGCTTTGGTATTCTTTTCCACCTAAATTAGTACCCCCAATTTTGAATATAGATTTCATGGAAGGTACTGAATAGTTTATTTGAGCATCAACTAATGTTCTTGAAGGTATGATGGCATTAGCTATAGTAGCTTGCCAGAAATATTCATCACTCCAACGTGCATTAATATTGAATCCGAAATTTTTAAATAATTCAGGATTCCCTAAAGAGATTTTTACTTTATGTTCGGGCGTATTAAATCCTGCACTAAAGTCTGGATCTGTTGATTGATCAAAATCTAATTTTGAATAGGTGTAATTTAGCCCTAGATCAAATTCTTTAGCAATTTTAGTAGATAATCCAATAACGCCGCCATATGAACTTACGTCTGCTGATGAATTAGTGTATACATTGAAAACTTGAAAATTTCCCGTTGCAACATCAATAACTCCTGACGCATCAGTTACCGAACCAGACTTTGGTGTAACAACAAATTTTTGAGCACTAAAGTTATCATAAGTATTGTAATAGGCATTAAGATCAACGGTTACAAAGCTTATTTTTCCACGGTATCCAACATCAAAGGCTGTAACTTTTTCTTGTTCAGCAAGGGGTGTAATACCAGTGCCATTTACAGGCGTTAAAGATGTGGTGCCACCGCTAGCCGCAAATGCTTGCACTGAAGATAATGTGTAAGCATTGGAATAGGCGTCTCTACCTGTTAATGTTGTATTTGGTAACCTTCTATCTAAATTGTCAGGTGCAGAACCTACTAGTATCGCTCTACCCACATCAAAACCAATAAATAGTGCTTGGGTATCTGGATTTCTAAATCCTGTTTGTAAGGAGGCTCTAAAATTATGTTGTTTGTTTTCCCCAGCGGCATAAACTAAAGAAAGTCTTGGTGAGTAGCTACCATCAAAAAACTCATTTTTATCATAACGAATAGATGCTGTGATTTTTAATCGGTCATCCATTAATTTTTTAATACCTTGTAGATAAGTCCCATATTCATGATAATCAATAGAGCCATCGTAATCTGTAAATACACTTCCACTTGAATTTAATGAATATTGTCTGTATTGCCCACCTATTTGAAGGTCTATGACATTATTTAATAAGTCTTTAAAATTATAATTTCCTTCGGCAATGTCCATTTTAGATTCATCTACTAATTTAGATCCAGTTGTTATATCTGGGTCATTTGTAACTTTATTAAACAATGAGATAAATTCAGGAGTTCCTGGTTGAGGTGTATAATTAGTATCTGCAAAACTCCTTGCACCAGCATGTAATTGAGATTGAGCTGCAGGGTCGTTAGGGTTACCGCCGCCGCCTAATATTTGTCCAGCTCCTTGAGCATAAGCCGCTGCATAAGCCCCAAACCATTCCGAAGCACCTACTTTATTCATGTTAATTCCTGTAAAACGCATGTCATATGAGTTGCCAGCATTTTCTATGGTTGTATAGCCTCTAAGGAAAAAATTATCACCTCTAAATTCTAATTTGTGTTGTTGTAAAGCGAAATCTTTTATGGCATATCTATTGGATCCTTGATATATTGAAGAACCTTTACCTATTTTAGAACTCCAAATAACTTCAGTATTGTTCTCAAAAGGTCTATAATTTAATGTGAAATATGCTTTAATACTTTCAGCTTTATAGTCGGTTAAGTCAGATTCTTTATAGCCTGTTCTTGCTACATTTACAGCAGGTACTAATGCACTTGCACCTGGTGGTAAAATTCCATTAGCCTCTAAAAACTGCGCAACTTCATTAAGATTTTGTGGTTGACCAGGTCCGTTTGCAGCCAAAGCTACTTCATCTCCATATATATTTAATCCGTCATGTGCTGGACCAGATCTAAAAGGCGTTATAGCATCTGCTGTCCCTACCGCTCCTAAATCATATTGATTGTTGTCTGATGCAAACCAATCTGTACCTCTTAAGTAGGAAAATGACGCTTTTGCGGCAAATTTATTACTAAATGCATGAGCAGCTCGAAATCCGAAATCATGAAATTGATTATCACCAGCTTCATCTTGTACAGTTAATCCTGTTTTTACATAAGCACTGACTCCTTGGTGTGCAAAAGGATCCTTGCTAGTCATAAATAAAATACCATTAAAGGCATTAGCTCCGTATAGAGCTGAAGATGCACCTGGTAATATTTCTACGCTACTTATGTCGAGTTCGCTGAGGCCTAGTATATTACCTAATGCGAAATTTAATCCTGGTAGAGAATTATCCATGCCATCAACTAGTTGAACAAATCGTGTATTTGCAAAAGAGGCAAATCCACGGGTGTTAACAGCATTAAATGTTAAGCTTCCTTTATTTACATCGACTCCTTTTAAGTTTTCTAAACTTGAATAAAAGTCAGGAGAGGTTGCAAATTGAATATCTTTAACATCAAATCGTTCAATAGTAACTGGAGATTCTCGTACACTTTCAGGTGTTCTTGAAGCTGAAATTACAATTTCATCTAATGATGTTCCTTCGTTAAGTATAAAATTTAATACTTGATTGTTAGTTGTAACTTCAATTGTCATTGATTCAAAACCAACACTACTTGCTTGAACATTAAAAGGTGGATTTTGATTATAGGTTAGGCTAAAGTTACCATCAAAATCAGTAACAGTTCCTGACGAAGTTCCAACAACAATAATATTTGTTCCAGGAATGGGTTGGTTGTTATCATCAGCAACAGAACCAGTAATTGTTGTTTGTGAGAAAACGGTAGAACAAAAAAGCAACAATAGAATTTGGATAATTGTTTTCATCTATTTTAAATTAGTTAATTTTAGTGTAGCAATATATGTATATAAAACATTACTTGAGCATAAAAGTATAAAAAAATTATGCACGCATAGTATATTTTAACAAAAATTAATGTGTTTTGTTGTGTTTTTATCAAAAAAAAGACTGAAATATGAGATTTTGTCATATTTCAGTCCTAATGTTATAATGTGCTTATAGCGGTATAATTTATTCTACCGTTACAGATTTTGCTAAATTTCTTGGTTGATCTACATTTTTATTTAATAAAACAGCAATATGATAAGATAATAATTGCAAAGGGATAGTCGTTAAAAGCGGAGATAAAGATTCTAATGTTTCAGGAACTTCAATAACATGATCTGCTAATTCTTTTACTTGTACATCTCCTTCAGTAACGATACCAATAATCTTTCCTTTTCTAGATTTAATTTCTTGAATATTACTAACTACTTTTTCATAATGTCCTTTTTTTGTTGCAATTACAACAATAGGCATGTTTTCATCAATTAAAGCAATAGGTCCGTGTTTCATTTCTGCTGCAGGGTAGCCCTCTGCATGTATATATGAAATTTCTTTTAATTTTAAAGCGCCTTCAAGAGCAACAGGGAAATTGTATCCTCTACCAAGATATAAACAGTTAGTTGAATCTTTATATATATCAGCAATTTGTTTAATAATTGAATCAGATTCTAAAGCTTTTTCAACTTTTTTAGGAATCATTTCTAATTCTAGTAAATGCTGACGGAAATCAGAACTGTTAATAGTACCTTTAGCTCTAGCTAATCTTAGAGCAATTAATGTTAATACTGTTATTTGTGTTGTAAATGCCTTTGTTGAAGCAACTCCAATTTCTGGTCCTGCATGTGTATATGCACCAGCATGTGTTTCTCTAGCAATAGAAGATCCAACGACATTACATACACCAAAAACAAATGCGCCTTTAGATTTTGCTAATTTAATAGCAGCAAGTGTATCTGCAGTTTCACCAGATTGAGAAATGGCTATAACGACATCATTTTCTGTAATTACTGGATTTCGATATCTAAACTCTGAGGCATATTCTACTTCTACTGGGATTCTTGCTAAATCTTCAAAAATGTATTCAGCAACCAATCCAGCGTGCCATGATGTACCGCATGCAACAATAATGATACGGTTTGCATTTAGGAATTTTTTCATATTATCTTCAACGCCTGCCATTTTTATAATAGCTTCGTTTCTTAATAATCTTCCTCTATATGTATCTGTTATAGCTTTTGGTTGTTCGTGAATTTCTTTTAGCATGAAATGGTCGTAACCACCTTTTTCTATTTGCTCTAAATTTAATTGCAATTTTTGAACATAGGTGGGAACTAAAGAATCATCTTTAATTTTTCTAATCTTTATACCTTTATGAAATCTAATAACTGCCATTTCTTCATCTTCTAGATAAACGGCGTTTTTTGTATATTCTAAAAAAGGAGAAGCATCACTAGCAATGAAAAACTCATCTTCATTTTTACCAATACCTATAGCTAAAGGACTTCCTAAACGGGCTACAACAATTTCTTCAGGTTTGTTTTTATCAAATACAGCAATAGCATAAGCACCAATTACTTGGTTTAATGCAATTTGTACTGCTTGACCAAGTTTTACATTTTCTTGTTTTTTTACGTCTTCAATTAAGTTTATAAGGACCTCTGTATCGGTATCTGAATGAAATATATATCCTCTAGATATTAATTCTTGTTTAAGTGAATCATAATTTTCAATAATACCATTATGGATAATTACAAGTTCTCCAGAGTTTGAAAGGTGAGGATGCGAGTTAACATCATTAGGAACACCGTGAGTTGCCCAACGCGTATGTCCAATACCTACATTACCTGTTTTTGTGATTTCTTTATCAGCACGTTCTTCTAAGTCGGCTACTTTACCCTTTGTTTTTGAAACTTTTAGTTCCGAGCCATCAAATAATGCAATACCAGCACTATCATAACCTCTATATTCTAGGCGTTTAAGTCCTTCTATTACAATTGGGTAAGCTTCTCGGTAACCAATATATCCTACAATTCCACACATAATTTAGATTTTGGGGTTTAATAATTTAAAGCAAATATGTAAAATAAATATTTAATGAATAATAATTATTATATGAAGTCCTTTTTTATACGATGAAATTCAACTTTTTCTAATTTATAAATAAAATCTATAATATAAAAAACAGGCTAAATTATTAGTTCTCTTTAGGTTTTGTATAAAATATTTTCAATTTTAACCTTTTGTTCTCAGGAACATTTTCATTACTACCATACAAAATAGTGCCTCTTGGAGTAATTATAGCTGCTGCAGGAATACCCGTTACATCATCATTACTGTTTAAAATTTCAGCATTATTAGTATAATTGACATTGTTGGATAATACCAATCCTATTTTTGTGTTAGTGGAATCCCTTAATAAAATATTATTTAAGTGTTCTGTAATACGTATTTTATATTTACCTAAAATAGTATCTCTTTGGCTGAAACTTATTATTTTAGAGGATATGGGTGATTGGGTATTTTCAATAGGGTCTATTAAGTAGTCAATTGTAGGCTCATTATTTTCAATATCATATGCGTAAATACGATCGTATTTATGATACGCATTTCCATTTTCATCTACTGGAAGTGTTGGCATAGTTTCATCTTCATAAACCGCCAAGTGTGCTTCATTAATAAGTCTTTTAAGAACATAATCACCAGTATTGGCGTCTTTTAGAAACCCATCTCCATCAGGAATTCTATAGTCATTTATAAATTTATCTAAAGCATTTTGATCTTCAAATAAATTTATAACAGCCATTGATCCAGCAGCACCTTTTAAGTAAAGTTTTTCGTCGCCTAAATCTTTATTGCCGTTTTGTAATGAAATCTGACTATAATCATTAGTAAAGGTGTTGAGTATATTACCAGTGAAATTAAGTGTGTATGTTGACTGTGTTCTTTCTCCTTCTATAGTTGAATCTTTTGAGTAATAAATAATAATATTAGAACTGGTTGACGCTAAGTTTAATAAAATCATATTACCTTTTCCATCAATAGTTTCTGTTTTAAAGAATAAACCTCTAAAGTAATTATTAAAGTTACTAGCATTACTTAATACAGGATCGTCTTGTTTATTGATAATGGTATTTCTCCAAAAAAGAGTGTCTAATTTTGTTCTTAATGCAGGAGTAGAATATGTCGTAGTGATATTGCCATCATCATCAGAGGTATCCAATCTGATTCTTTCGTTGCTTGGGATGAAAGAATCATTTTCAAATATTAAATCACTTTTGTGATCTTCAAAATTAATAACAGAACTACCATTTAAAACTGTTCCATCCGATTTTGAATAATATTTTTGAGATGTCCCTAGGTTTGAATTTGGGTCAAAATCTCTTAAAAAATAGTCGTTTTTATATATCGATAATTTAATGGGAGAATTGCCGTGTAAAGAATCATTAATTGTATATGTAGAATCTGTTATTGTTTTACTAAAATATGGGATGGTTAAAACAACTGAATCAATTTTTGTTTTTTCACCAAAATCTGGATCATCTGTAGTTGGAGTTATTTGAGCTATAATATTAGCTGAGGTTTGTCCAAAAGCAGGGTCGTCAAAAAAACCAAGTAGATTAGATGCTAATCCATTAATTTGTAATGAATCGAGTTTTTTGTTGTATGCTGATATTGGATTATTTACACTATCAATAACTGTTGTAAAGTTAGAATTATCTTTACCTAGAACATCACTTTCTATAATACTAAAATCTTTATCGCAAGCAATAAAAGATCCAAGAATTAAAAAAAAAGTAACAGGGAATTTAAGGGCTTTAATTATCTTTTTCATATATAAAATATAATGAATATGTAGGTTTAGCTTAAAACTTCTGTGTTAAAAAAGTTGGTATATGCTTCTCCAAATTCATCTTTGCTTTTGTACTCTAAAATAGGTTTTTTTGATGCTTTTAAATAATCATTTAATTCATCTGTAATATCTTCAGATCCTACTATTAATGCATCAGAATAATCAATAGCTATTTTCATTAAGTTGTTAAATGACGGTTCTTCAAGCACGCTAATAGCAGCTTCATTAATATTGTCAAATTTAACCTTATTGATCATATCTTTATTTAAAGTATTGTTAAAACTTTGATTATAGATAGAAGTAACAATTTTACTTTCGCTAAATAGAGGTTCGTCTTTATAATATTCTTTTAAGTAAACAGGGAGTAATGCGGCTAACCATCCATGTACATGAATAACATCTGGCGACCAGTTTAATTTTTTAACGGTTTCAATAACTCCTTTTGCAAAGAAAATAGCCCGTTCATCATTGTCAGAAAATAATTTTCCGTCTTCGTCTGTTAAAGTGGCTTTTCTTTTAAAATATTCATCATTATCAATAAAATAAACTTGAATACGTTCTTTAGGTATAGAAGCTACTTTTATTATAAGAGGCATATCTAAGTCATTAATAACTAAATTTATTCCAGATAATCTTATAACTTCATGTAGTTGGTGTCTTCTTTCGTTAATATTGCCATATCTAGGCATGAAAATTCGAATTTGTCCACCTTGCTGATTTACTAATCTAGGAGCTTCAAAAGACATTGAAGAAATTTCGGTTTCAGGTAAATAAGGCACTACTTCAGATGATACATATAATATCCTCTTATCTTTCATATGTTTGTTTTTGTTGACTTAAATTAGTCATGTATAGCTAGCAATTAATAATTTGTTTTTTTATGAGAAATTTTTGAAAGTTTGAATTTACAAAGGTCTCTCTTTTTGAAATTCAAAATAAAAAACACGCAAAAGTACAAAATTTTATGCAGTTTCATCGTAAAATCTTAAGTTTGCACGCGTTAATTTTTTATTAAAAAGTGGAAATATACTCAGAAAAACAGCAAATTACGGCAGCTTTAGTTGCTTTAAAGTCTAAAAAGCTAACTATAGGATTAGTTCCTACTATGGGAGCATTACACGACGGACATTTAGAATTAGTTAAAAGGGCATTTGAAAAGAACGATAGGGTTGTCGTCAGTATTTTTGTGAATCCCACACAATTTGATAATAAAGAAGATCTTAAAAAGTATCCAAGAACATTAGATAGTGATGTAGAATTACTGAAAAAAGTAAGTAAAGATGCTATTTTGGTTTATGCACCAACAGTTGATGATGTTTACGGGGGAAGTGCTTTTTCTGAATCGTTTGATTTTGATGGCTTAGAGTTTGAAATGGAAGGCAGGTTTCGTGATGGACATTTTGACGGAGTTGGTACGGTTGTAAAACGTCTTTTTGAAATAGTAAAACCAGATAATGCTTATTTTGGTGAGAAAGATTTTCAACAACTTCAAATTATTAGAAAATTAGTTGAAAAACACCATATTCCTGTAACCATAGTTGGTTGTAAAATACATAGAGAAGCAATGGGTTTAGCAATGAGTTCTCGCAATGCAAGGTTAAAGCCAGAATATAAAGAAGCAGCACCATTTATTTATAAAACTTTAACAACTGCCAAAAATAAATTTGGCACAAAAAGTGCTAATAAAATAGTGGAATGGGTTGAAAATCAGTTTTCAAAGCATGATTTATTGAAATTAGAATATTTTATTATTGCTGATACAGAAACATTAAAACCCGTTAAACGAAAATCAAACCAAAAAATATATAGAGCATTTATAGCAGTGTATGCTGATGATATTAGACTTATAGATAATATCGCTTTAAATTAATTATCTTTGCCATATGCAAGTACAAGTAGTAAAATCTAAAATTCACAGAGTAAAATGCACAGGTGCAGAACTCAATTATATAGGTAGTATAACTATTGATGAAGACCTTATGGATGCTGCCAACATTATACAAGGCGAGAAAGTTCAAATTGTAAATAACGATAATGGCGAACGATTAGAGACCTATTGTATTCCAGGGCCTCGTAATACAGGAGAAATTACACTTAATGGAGCTGCAGCTAGAAAAGTTTCGGTTGGAGATATTTTAATATTAATTACGTATGCTTTTATGGATATTGAAGAAGCTAAGGTATTTAAGCCATCTTTAGTGTTTCCAGATGAAGCTACAAATTTATTAAAATAGATTTTTTGAACAAAAAGACGAAAAACATATTAAAAATTATACTCCCATTATTACTGGGAGTTTTTTTAGTTTGGTATTCTTTAAGAGAAGTGCCTTTGTTTAAAATTTTAGAATATTGGAAATCGTCAAATAAAAGTTGGATTTTATTAGGATTGTTTTTAGGCTTTTTGAGTCATTTGTCTAGAGCATATCGTTGGCGTTTTCAATTAGAACCTTTAGGATATAATATTAAATTCGGAAATAGTGTGATGGCTGTTTTTGCAACCTATTTAATAAATTATACCATACCAAGAGCAGGCGAAGTAGCCAGAGCGTCTATACTTGCAAATTATGAAGGTGTGCCTTTTGAAAAAGGCTTTGGCACTATTGTAGCAGAGCGGATAGCCGACTTAATAGTGATGTTAGGTATTATTACTATTACTCTTTTTCTTCAATTTGATTTTATTTACGGGTTTATAATTGAAAAATTTGATATAACTAAAATTATTATTTTTTTGATTTTAGGAATCGTTTTGATGATGTTCTTTTTAAGATATATTAGAAAAAGTGATTCTAAAATAGCATTAAAAATAAGAGCTTTTGTAGCTGGTTTAATTGAAGGAGCTTTGAGTATTTTTAAAATGAAAAAGAAGGGGGCATTTATTTTTCACACCTTATTTATTTGGGCTATGTATGTGCTTATGTTTTATGTAACTTCTTTTGCAATTGAAGACTTAAATGGAATTCCAACAGGAGCTATCTTAATCGGGTTTATTTCGGCAAGTTTTAGTATTGCTGCAACCAGCGGAGGTATTGGGGCTTACCCAGTTGCTGTTTATTTAGGGTTTTCAATTTTTGGAATTGATAAAGAACCAAGTATTGCCTTTGGGTACATAATGTGGGCATCACAAACACTTATGATTATCATTTTTGGAGGATTGTCACTTATATACTTACCAATATATAATAGAAAAAAGTAGAACGAACACATTTTATAGTTTCGCTTTATTTCATACCTTGCTGCTATTAAATCTCAAATCAATTTAAAATGAAGCATACCATTATTTTATTTTTATTTCTATTTTTTATTTCTCCGTTTATAGAAGCTCAAGTTAAATATGAAACTATCGAGTCTTCAAAATTAGGTGATACGCGTGAATTAAAAATTCAACTTCCTAGAGGATATAATACAAACGAAGATAAAAGTTATCCTATTTTCATAGTCTTTGATGGCGACTATTTATTTGAAGCTGTTGCGGGAAATGTAGATTATTATAGTTATTGGGAAGATATGCCCGAAGCCATAGTTGTTGGTGTTAATCAGTTCGATAAGCGTTATGACGATTGTATGTATTCTGAGCAAAACTCATTACCTATTGAAAAGGGTGCTACTTTTTTTGAGTTTGTAGGTATGGAATTGATTCCTTATATCGAAAATAAATATCGAACCGTTAATTTTAGAGTAGCTGTTGGTCATGGCGAAACTGCAAACTATATTAATTATTTCTTGTTAAAGCCACAGCCTTTATTTCAAGGCTATATAGCTGTTAGTCCAGAATTAGCACCAAATATGATTGATTATATTCCAGAAAGATTGGGTCAAGTTGATAATAAAATATTCTATTATTTGGCTAACACAAACAATGATGCACCGTCTACTAAAAAAATGATAAATGCTTTAAATACCGATATTTCTAATATAGATAATGATGATTTATATTATGATTTTGATAGTTTTGAAGGACCTTCACATTACTCTGTGCCTACACATGCTATACCAAATGCCATAGAAGGTATTTTTAAAGTGTTTCAACCTATTAGTAAAAAGGAGTATAAAGAAACGATTCTGGAGTTAGAAATTTCACCAGTTGTTTATCTTCAAGAAAAATATCAAACTATTAAAGACTTGTTTGGTATTGATAAACAGATTTTAATTAATGATTTTAAAGCTATCTCTGCGGCTATAGAAAAAAATGAAAGTTTTGAATATTATGAAGATTTGGGTAAAATGGCAAGAAAAGCATATCCAGAAACGCTTTTAGGAAGTTATTATTTAGCACGTTTTTATGAAGAAACAGGGGACGCTAAAAAGGCTATGCGTACTTATCAATCTGCGTATACGCTAAAAGAAATAGCAGGTATTACTAAAGATTTAGTGCTTGAAAAAGCAGATTTAATTAAAGAAGATTTTGGATATTAATGGCAAAAGTTAAAACTACTTTTTTTTGTCAGAATTGCGGAACTCAACATGCCAAATGGCAAGGACAATGTAATGCTTGTAAGGAATGGAATACGGTAGTTGAAGAGGTTATTCAAAAACCAGAAAAGAGCGATTGGAAAACTCCAACATCAACCGCTAAAAAAGCATCAATTCCATTACGAATTAAAGATATTGATACTTCAAAAGAAGCTCGTTTAGATACGTTTGATGGCGAATTTAATCGCGTTTTAGGAGGCGGTATTGTTCCTGGGTCATTAACCCTTTTAGGTGGAGAACCTGGAATTGGAAAGAGTACGTTATTACTTCAAATTTCATTAAAATTACCATATAAAACACTATATGTTTCGGGGGAAGAAAGTCAGAAACAAATAAAAATGCGTGCAGAACGCATTAATCCAGAAAATAATAACTGTTATATTTTAACAGAAACCAAAACACAAAATATATTTAAACAAATTGAAGCTTTAGAGCCTGATATTGTTATCATAGACTCTATTCAAACCTTGCATAGCGATTATATAGAGTCGTCTTCAGGGAGTATATCTCAAATAAAAGAATGCACTACCGAGCTTATAAAGTTTGCTAAAGAAACAGCAACACCAGTTTTATTAATTGGCCATATTACTAAGGATGGAAATATTGCAGGACCAAAAATTTTAGAACATATGGTAGATACCGTTTTGCAATTTGAAGGTGATCGTAATCATGTATTCAGGATTTTGAGAGCACATAAAAACCGATTTGGATCCACTAATGAATTGGGTATATATGAAATGCAAGGATCTGGTTTGCGTGAAGTTTCCAATCCATCAGAAATTTTAATTTCTAAAAAAGACGAAGAATTGTCTGGAAATGCTATAGCAGCTACTCTTGAAGGTGTTCGACCTTTAATGATTGAAGTGCAGGCTTTAGTTAGCACCGCTGTTTATGGAACACCTCAAAGAAGTGCAACAGGTTTTAACGCTAAACGTTTAAATATGCTTCTAGCTGTTTTAGAAAAACGAGCAGGATTTCGGTTAGGTGCCAAAGATGTGTTTCTAAATATAACAGGTGGGATTACAGTAGATGATCCGGCAATAGATTTAGCAGTAGTAGCTTCTATTTTATCGTCAAACGAAGATGTAGCTTTACAAAAAGACTTTTGCTTTGCTGCAGAAGTAGGGTTATCTGGAGAAATTAGACCAGTACAACGGGTAGAGCAACGTATTCTAGAAGCGGAAAAACTAGGTTTTTCAACCATTTTTGTTTCAAAATACAATAAGATTTCATTAAAAAATACTGCTATTAAAATACAATTGATTTCTAAAATTGAAGATTTGATAGAGTTTGTTGTTTAAAATATCATACCTTTTTGCGGGTATTTTTGTGTTGATTTATATCATTCATTTGTGTTATTAGTCCGATTTATTTGCTTTTAATCGAAAAAAAATCACAATTTTTCTAGGTTTTTTAATATGCTTGTCTTAATATTGCCATGTTAACAGGTTGAAAATTATAGAATTTTATTTTTTAATCTGGGAAACTTCCCTCATATTTTTTAAAATCCATTTTATTAAAGTGTATAGTTTGTAGTATAAAATTAATAGATCCCTAAAGCTATTAAAATTTTACCTATGAAGAAACCGATACTTTTTAGAATACTGTTTATAGCTGTATTTTTTTTAGCAAATATGTTATACGCTCAAGATACAGATGGAGACGGCGTGTTAGATTCTGTTGATTTAGATGATGATAATGATGGAATTATTGACGCACTTGAATGTCAAAACTTGTTGATTGATAGTGGTTTTGATAATAAAACAGGGCTTAATTATGGAAATAATATTGATGTAGATATTTCTCCATGGATTTTAGGGTCAGGAGATAAATCTAATATTGTTAAAGTTGATGGAGCAGGAGGCTATGACTATGGAAATGGAGGGCCTTTTGAAGATGCTAATCCGTTAACAGGAGCTGGTGAAGATCAATATTATTTTGATGTTGCTTCAGGTTCTAACGATTTTTATCAATCATTCATTGTTACTAATAATGCTAAGTTAACCTATGGCGGTTATTTTTCTTCACGAGATGGTAGAACAGGAACTGCTCGATTACGGGTATTTACGGGTAGTTCTGGTAGTTCAGGCGCTCTTGTTGCCGATAGTGGTACGTTTTCTGTTAGCCCAATAGCTGGAAGTTCTCAAAATACACCATGGCAGTTATTTGAAGGTGTTGTTTACATTCTTGCTGGGACTTATAGTTTCGTAGTGAGTATGGATAATGACATGAATTTTGATGAAGGATACACAACAGCATGTCTAGATAGAGATAGTGATGGTTCGTACGATTATATAGATATAGACAGTGACGATGATGGTATTCCTGATAATGTGGAGGCGCAACCTACTATAGGTTACATTCCGCCAAGTAATATAAGTAGTAATATAACAGATGTTAATAATAATGGTTTAGACGATGTTTATGAGTCTGCTATGGGGGGAACAGATTTAACTGATTTAGAAGATACTGATGGTGATGGAATAAAAGATTATTTAGATAGTGATAGCGATAATGATGGAACTCCAGATATTCAAGAAAATGGTCAGGCAAATACCATTAATAATATAGATGTTGATAATGATGGATTACATGATAATTTAGATTCAATAACAGGTTATTTAGATGTTAATGATGAGGTTTCAACAGGTGATATTGCAGATTTAACAGCGTCTTTTGGAGATGTTGATAGTGATGCTACTTTAGGAGGCGATTTAGATTATAGAGATTTATTTGATATTAATCCACCATCAATTGCTTCAATAGATTTTGATGGAATAGACGATTATCTATCCAGAACGTCTTTTATAGATGGTTTAAATAATGTAACTATAATGGCTTGGATAAAATCTGATAGTGGTAATACAACAGATATGGTAATTGCAGGTGAAGATACAGGTATAAAATTATGGTTAGACAATGGAAACAAGCCAATGTTTACTGTGAAATCTGTTAGTAATCCTGAAAAATCGTTAGGATGCTCATGTGCCAATATTAATTATGATGAGTGGCATCATATTGCAGGAACATATACAAGTGTTACTGGTATGATGTTGTTATATGTTGATGGGGAATTAGTAAGCTCGACAAATGTAGGTACTACAGGTGCTGCAATTGAAAACACAAACAATTCAAATGGGAATTTTGAAGTTGGAAGGCTCTCAAGCGATGTTATAAATAAACAATATTTTAAAGGAGATATTGATGAGGTTAGAGTATTTGATATAGCTCTAACCAGTGAACAATTAAATAAAATGGTGTATCAAGAAATTGAAAACAATTTAGGGAATACTAAAGGTTTAATTGTTGGCAAAGATATTGATGATACAGCTACAAGTAGCACCATTCCTTGGGCTAATTTAATAGCCTATTATCCAATGACGAATATCGTTGTGGGTAGAACTTCAGATTATTCAAGTTACGATAAAGAATTACACCTAAATTATATTACAACTATTCAAGCACAAACAGCACCAATGCCATATGCAACATCGAGTGATGGTAATTGGACATCCCAATCTACGTGGTTGCATGGCGATGTATGGGATATAGAAGATACCGCTAATAATAAAGATTGGATTGTTGTAAAAATATCAAGTGATGTAATAGCTAATCATAGTGTTAAAACATCTGGTCTTATTATTGATACAGATAAAAAATTAACAATGCAAGGCGATAATTTAGCAGAAAATAGTTGGTATTTAGAATTGAATGGAACGTTAGATTTAGAAGGTGATTCTCAATTAATACAAACAGAGCATAGCGATTTAGTAACCTCTGCAACAGGTAAGATAAAAAGACGTCAAGAGGGAACAGCAAGTGCCTATTGGTATAATTATTGGGCGTCTCCAGTGGGAGCAATAGGATTAACTCCTTTGTCAGATAATAATGCAGCGACTAATAATTTAAGTAATTCAGATTATAGATTAGAATTATTAAAAGATGATTCAGAAATGAATTGTGAATTTACATCTGCTTACACTGCAAATGGAAACATAAGCACTTATTGGTTGTATACTTTTATAAATGGAAGAACATATTGGGATTGGGCACAAATTGCTACGTCAAGCAATATAAAACCAGGAGTTGGATATACCCAAAAAGGTACAGGTGTTCCAGATTTACAACAGCAATATATTTTTGAAGGCAAACCAAATAATGGAACTATTTTAGTTAATGTTACAGATGTTGGTGGTCCAGGATCAGTTGCAGATACATCAAAAACAGAATACTTATTAGGAAACCCATATCCATCAGCATTAGATATTCATAAGTTTATCGATGACAATGAGGGAATAATTGGTGACGAAAATCACTCAAGTGGCGGTTACTTGAACTTGTGGCAACAATGGAGTGGAACCTCTCATAATCTCGATGAATATAATGGCGGTTATGCGCAAGTAAACAAACTAGGGTCTATAAGAGCATATCAATTTGTAGGGCTTTCTGGAGCTACAAATGGTCAACAAGACGGAACCATAACACCATCAAGATACCTTCCAGTTGGTCAAGGTTTTATTACTGAGATTATAGCAGATGGAAATATTGAATTTAACAATAGTCAACGTGTGTTTATAAAAGAATCAGATGCCGACGGCACTTATAATAATGGTTCTGTATTTTCTAAATCGAGAAATAGTAAATCATCAAAAAGTAATGCTTCAAATAAAGAAGATACTAGTAATGAAATGCAAAAAATGCGTTTAGAATTTAATTCTGTTTCAGGACCAGAAACAAGAAGAGAGTTGCTTTTAGGGTTTAGTTTAGAAACAAGTGACGAATACGATTATGGGTATGACGCAAAAAATACAGAGATAAACAATAATGATTTACACTTAAGTTTAGAAGGTAAAGATATGAACATTCAAGCCTATAGTGAAATAGTAGCAGATAAAGTAATTCCGTTAAACTTTAAATCGTCAGGCAGTAATACTTTTGAGATTAAAATCACAGAATTAGAAAATATAGATGAAAATCAAGAAATTTATTTAAAAGATAATGAAACGGGTACATATTTTAATTTAAGAGAAGCCACTTCTTATCAGTTTACCTCAGAACAAGGGAAGTTTAATACTAGGTTTGAAATAGTATTTCAATCAGAAGAGCAAAGTTTAAGTACAGAAGAAGCTTCTGTTTTAGAGCATTTTATTTATTATAAGAATTCAGAGCATAAGTTATTTGCAAAAAAATTAAACACTTCAGTTGTTAAATTGTCACTTGTAAATATGTTAGGGCAAGTAGCTATAGAATTTAAAGATGTATCTCAAGAAAATTTAAACAATGGATTAAGTATCTTAAATATATCAAGTGGCGCTTATATTGCATATTTTAGAACGGAAGACCAGCAAGTATTCACTAAAAAAATAATAGTTAATTAAGTTTAGCTAATTAAAAAATAGTCAAGAAAAGCCAAAATAATTGTTTTGGCTTTTTTTATGCATAAAAATTAACGGTTTAAGGATAAATTCTTAAATTCGCGTTCTTATAAGAATATAGATAAATGAGCGCGAAATTTCCTGAATATAAAGGACTTGACTTACCAAATGTTGCAGATGAAATCTTAAACTATTGGCAAGAAAATAACATCTTTGAAAAAAGTGTATCTACTAGAGAAGGTAATGAACCTTTTGTGTTTTTTGAAGGACCACCTTCTGCAAACGGATTACCTGGTGTACACCACGTTTTAGCACGTGCTATAAAAGATATTTTTCCGCGTTATAAAACTATGAAAGGCTACCAAGTAAAACGTAAAGCTGGTTGGGATACTCATGGTTTACCTATTGAGTTAGGTGTTGAAAAAGAGTTGGGTATTACCAAAGAAGATATTGGTAAAACCATTTCGGTTGAAGATTATAACGCTGCTTGCCGAAAAGCCGTGATGCGTTACACCGATGTTTGGAATGACCTTACTCAAAAAATGGGCTACTGGGTAGATATGGACGACCCGTATATTACCTACGACCCAAAATACATGGAAAGTGTTTGGTGGTTGCTTAAAGAAATATATAATAAGAGTTTGTTATATAAAGGCTATACCATTCAACCGTATTCTCCAAAAGCAGGAACAGGGTTAAGTTCGCATGAGTTAAACCAACCTGGGACTTATCAAGATGTGACTGATACAACTATTGTTGCTCAGTTTAAAGCGAAACCAGAATCGCTTCCAGACTTTTTACAAAATGAAGGAGATATTCATTTTATGGCTTGGACAACCACGCCTTGGACATTACCAAGTAACACAGCATTAACTGTTGGTTCAAAAATTGACTATGTTTTAGTAGAAACCTATAATCAATATACCTTTGAGCCTATTAATGTGGTTTTGGCAAAGAAATTAGTTAATTATCAATTCTCAGGAAAGTTCAATCAAGTTGAAGATAAATCAGAATTATTAGCTTATAAATCAGGAGATAAAAAAATCCCTTTTTACGTTGTAAAAGAATTTATAGGAAAAGATTTGGTAGGGATCACTTACGAGCAATTAATGCCTTATGCATTGCCAAATGATAATCCTGAAAATGCGTTTAGAATTATTTCTGGAGATTTCGTTACTACCGAGGATGGTACAGGAATTGTACACACAGCCCCAACATTTGGAGCAGATGATGCTTTGGTTGCAAAACAAGCAACACCACAAATTCCGCCATTGTTGGTGAAAGATGATAATGATAATTTGGTGCCGTTAGTTGATTTACAAGGTAAATTCAGACCAGAAATGGGCGAATATGCTGGTAAATATGTTAAGAATGAATATTACAATGATGGTGAAGCACCAGAACGTTCTATAGATGTTGAAATTGCCATTCAATTAAAAGAAGAAAACAAAGCCTTTAAGGTTGAAAAATATAAACACAGTTATCCAAACTGTTGGAGAACCGATAAACCTATTCTTTACTACCCGTTAGATTCTTGGTTTATTAAAGTAACCGATGTTAAGGAACGTATGTACGAACTTAACGAAACCATTAACTGGAAACCAAAAGCAACAGGAACAGGTCGTTTTGGTAACTGGTTAGCAAATGCTAACGATTGGAATTTATCACGTTCACGTTACTGGGGAATTCCTTTACCAATTTGGAGAACCGAAGATGGTAGTGAAGAAATCTGTATTGGTTCGGTTGAAGAGTTGAAAAATGAAATGGCGAAAGCGGTTTCAGCAGGAGTTTTAGCTGAAGATATTTTTGCCGATTTTGAAGTTGGAAACAATTCCGAAGAAAACTATACAAAAATCGATTTACATAAAAATATAGTAGATGAGGTTGTATTAGTGTCTCCAACAGGACAAAAAATGTTCCGCGAAAGCGATTTAATTGATGTTTGGTTCGATTCTGGTTCTATGCCATATGCACAATGGCATTATCCATTTGAGAATAAGGAATTAATTGATGATAAAAAATCATATCCTGCCGATTTTATTGCGGAAGGAGTAGATCAAACGCGAGGATGGTTTTATACATTACATGCAATTGGAACCATGGTTTTTGATTCTGTTGCTTATAAAAACGTCGTATCTAATGGATTAGTGTTAGATAAAAACGGACAAAAAATGTCTAAGCGTTTGGGTAATGCGGTTGATCCTTTTGAAACTTTAGGAAAATACGGTGCCGATGCCACACGTTGGTACATGATTTCTAATGCAAACCCTTGGGATAATTTAAAATTTGATTTAGAAGGTATTGAAGAAGTAAAACGTAAGTTTTTCGGAACACTTTATAATACCTATTCATTTTTTAATCTATATGCAAACCTTGATGGGTTTACTTATAGTGAAGCAGATATTCCTTTAGATGAAAGACCAGAAATAGATTGTTGGATTCTTTCAGAATTACATACTTTAATCCAGAAAGTAGATGTATATTATGCCGATTATGAGCCTACCAAGGCTGCTCGTGCTATTTCAGACTTTACACAAGATTATGTAAGTAACTGGTTTGTGCGTTTAAGCAGAAGACGTTTTTGGAAAGGTGATTATCAACAAGATAAAATTTCGGCATACCAAACACTTTATACCTGTATGTTAACTATTGCTAAGTTAGGAGCGCCTATTGCGCCTTTCTTTATGGATAAACTTTACCTAGATTTAACAAAAACAACACAAACTGAACAGTTTGAAAGTGTACATTTGGCTGAGTTTCCAAAGGCAGATACAAGTTTTATAAATAAGTCTTTAGAGCGAAAAATGGAAAGTGCACAAACAATATCTTCTTTAGTTCTTTCGTTAAGAGCTAAAGAAAAGATAAAAGTGCGTCAGCCGCTTCAAAAAATCATGATTCCAATTGATAATGAACAACAAAAGGAAGAGATTTTAGCGGTTTCAGATTTAATAAAACATGAGGTAAACGTAAAAGAAGTAGAGCTTTTAGAAGACGCTTCAGACATATTAGTAAAACAAATAAAGCCCAATTTTAAAGCCCTAGGGCCACGTTTTGGAAAAGATATGAAAGCCATTGCCGCTGTAGTAATTAACTTTTCTGCAGAAGATATTAACAAAATTGAGCAAAATGGAAGTTTAGAGATTGAAGTTAATGGAAAAAAGATTACTTTAGAACGCACAGATGTAGAAATTACATCGCAAGATATTGAAGGGTGGTTGGTTGCAAACGAAGGTTCTTTAACAGTAGCTTTAGATGTAACTATTAGTGAAGATTTACGAAAAGAAGGTATTGCTAGAGAGTTAATTAATCGCATTCAAAATTTACGTAAAGATTCTGGGTTTGAAGTTACAGATAGAATAGATGTAACGCTTCAAAAAGATGAACATATTATAAGTGCAGTAGATGCTAACATAGCATATATAAAATCGGAAACATTAACAAACGAACTTGAGATTATAGATAAATTAGAGAACGGTATAGAAATTGCTTTTGATGATGTAAATACCAAATTGTATATTCAAAAACATTAAAAATTATGGAAGAAGCTAACGTAAGATATTCGGATGCTGATTTAGCAGAATTTAAAGTGCTAATTTCAGAAAAAATAAAAAAATCACAACATGATTTAGAGCTTATTAAGAGTGCGTATATGAATGACCATAACAATGGAACAGAAGATACATCGCCAACATTTAAAGCCTTTGATGAAGGAAGTGCTGTTATGAGTAAAGAGTCTAATTCACAATTAGCCATTCGTCAAGAAAAATTTATTCGTGATTTAAAAAATGCTTTAATTAGAATTGAAAACAAAACCTATGGCATATGTCGTGTAACAGGTAAGTTAATAAACAAAGAGCGTTTAAAGTTAGTGCCTCATGCTACATTAAGTATTGAAGCAAAAAATATGCAATAATTTTATTTTAATTGTATCTTTGAAACGTCTCATATTTTGAGACGTTTTTTATTTGTTATTCCTGCATAGGCAGGAATCTATTTTAAAGAGTTTTTGTTTAATGTCACTAAAAAAATCTATTTTATTAATCATTCTTATATTGCTTATCGATCAGATTAGTAAAGTTTATATTAAAACCCATTTTGCGCTTCATGAAAGTGTTGATGTTTTTAGTTGGTTTAAAATATATTTTATTGAAAATGATGGAATGGCTTGGGGTACAAAAATTAGTGATTTTGTGTCTTTTATTTCTGACAGAACGGCAAAAGTAGCCTTAACTATGTTTAGAGTGGTTGCTATATTCGGTATCGGGTACTGGTTGTATGACACGACAAGAAAACAAGGTTCTAAAATTTTAATAGTAGCAATTGCTTTAATATTTGCAGGTGCTTTAGGTAATATTATCGATTCTGTTTTTTATGGTATTTTGTTTGATGATAGCTTTAATCAAATCGCTACCTTTTTGCCAGATATGGGTGGTTATGATTCCTTGCTACACGGTCGTGTAGTAGATATGCTTTATTTCCCTTTGTTTGAAGTAGATTTACCACAGTGGGTGCCTGTTTATGGTGGTAAACGTTTTAACTTTTTCGAACCCGTTTTTAACATTGCCGATATGGCTATAAGCACAGGTTTTATTATACTTATTGTGTTTAATAAAAAGGCCTTTTCAAAGAATTAAGTAAAGACCTTGATTTTTTGTAAGCAAGTTCTTTCTGTCATAGAAGGTATTCGCTATCTTTATGTTTTTCTTAAGTATTATTAAAACCCTCAAGTAATGAAAAGTAAATATCTGCTTCTAGCTTTATGCTTCATATTCATTTCAAATATTGTTAACGCTCAAAATACTTACGACATTGTTTTTCCTCAACAAAACAGAGGTCAAATATGCAAGCCCTGTTTTCAAATATTTAACCAAAAACCAAAAGAGGTTAAGTTTTCAATAAAAAGAGAAAAAGACAATCTGTATTTTCAGGTTAATGATAAAAACTGGTTTAACTTATTATTTAAAAATGCTGGTGATGGTGTTGCTGTTGATCTTGTTTTAAAGGACAGATATGCTTGTGATATTGAATCTATAAAGAAGGCCCAAATACGAGGGTTTTTACTTAAACCTGTTTATACTAAAGAGTTAAGGAGTGGTTTAAAACCTAATGAAAAAAACATTTTTAGAACCTATGTTGGAAAAATACCCGAAGGTCTTCTTAATGACGAATTAGAGTATAACATTCTGTTTTTAAGCAACAAAAATTTATGTCAGTATTATACAATTTACGATTTAGAGTCTTACCCATGGGAGTTGTTAGATATGGGTATGTATTTAGATTCTTTAACATATAACCCAAAAGAAATAAAAGTATCTGCACAAGAAAGTTATGTCATTAGAAACAAAACTTTAAAGTTTAAAATTCCTTTTGAAAAGAATAAATCTAATTATTCACAAGACGATATAAAGCCTATTTACGATTCTTTAAGATTAACAGATTTTAATATTAAATCTATAAATATTAAAGCATATTCGTCTATAGAAGGGCGTTTAGATAGAAACATAGAGTTGCAGGAACAACGTGCTAATAGTATTGTAGCAGCGTTACAAACATTTCAAAAGCCTACGATTAAAACAGTGGTTTCTTCTTCAGAAAATTGGGTGGAGTTTTTAAATGATATTAAAGGCACTAATCACGAAAACTTGTCGGGTTTAAGTAAAATTCAAATCAAAGAAAAATTAGTAGGGGAACTTTCGAAAGAAATGGAACCTATTTTAAGGAATCATAGAAAAGCGGTTTTAGAATTGGAATTAGAAAAGAAGGACAAGTATAAAACCATGTCTGCCGATGTTTTATTAAATAAATTTAATGCGGCTATTACTGCCGAAAAATTAGATGAAGCTATAGAAATTCAAAATTCAATTTTTGAGAAACTTAAAGAAAAAGAAGCGTCGCCAGATATTTTAAGAAAAATGAATATCCCTAAACAAGCCAAATTTGTTAAGATATTTAATAAAAATTCGGTCTTTAGATACATGTTGAATGTTAGGCAAATTTTAATTGTTTATAACGAATTATTAGAACTAGAAAAAATAGTTCCGAAAGATCGAGAAGTAAAATACAATATAGCAGCTATAAAAATAAAATTATGGCGCTTTAAGGCCATTGATATAAATGAAACAAAGTTAAAAAGTCAAATTTATGCATTAAAAAATTATGGGATAGATGATTCGCTTATTTCAAGAATGATGGTTAATTTTCATATTGTTACAGCTGAAAATTTAATGCGGAAAAGAGATTATGCGAATAAAGATAAATCGGTTAGTTATATAAATAATAATTATAACAAATTTCCGCTTTCCGATTATGATTATTTAAGTTTAGCGCAGTTTTTTAGTTACTATGCTAATATAAGTATGTCTGTAAAACTACTTGAAAATAAAGCAAGGAGTATTGATATTAATGAAAATTTATTGTTTTACTATTTAAACTTAACCTTGGTAAGTGTAGATTTCACCAAAGATTTAAATTATAAAGCGATTATGTTAAATGCTATTAATATGAACAAAGCACGCTTCTGTAAATTATTTAATGCTGTTGAAGATGGAGGTGTTACATTTCAATTGTTAGAAAACAACTATTTAAGAGAAACGTATTGCGAGAATTGTAATAATTAAAATCTATAAACCAACTTAGGAGTCACACAATAATCCAACCCAATATCACTATCAAAAACATCGATAATTTCATTTTCAGCCTCAAAAAAAGATATCCCAATTTTAATAGTTTCAGGTTTACAGTTGGTTAAAAATCGATCATAAAAACCTTTGCCGTAACCAACTCTATTTCCTTTTTTATCAAAAGCTAAAAGCGGAATAAAAACAACGTCTATTTTATCATTTAAAATTTCTATACCATCAATGGGTTCAGGAATATGGTATTTATTTTTCTTAATTACGGTGTTATCTGTTAATAGAAAATGAGCCATATTACCAGTTTTAAAATTGCTTTTAGAAATCAGGATGTTCTTGTCCTTACCCGAAAGAATATTTAAAATATAATCGGTGTTAACTTCTTTTTGTTCTTCAATAGCTAAAAAAATATGATAGAAAGTATGTTCCCAGATAGGTAGTTTTAAAAGCTGGTTAGCAATCGCTAAACTAAATTCATCAATATCATTTTCTGATAAATTATTACGAAGTGTTTTATATGTTTTTCGTAATTCAGATTTAGTCATAACCTAAGCTTCTAGTTTTGTTGAGATATGAAATAGAGCATCTCCTTGATATACAATAGGAGATTCGTTTACATTGATTATATAACCTGAGTTTGGTGCTTTTACTTCGTAGTTAAATTTTCCGTACGGATCCGTAATGTTTCCTAGAACTTCTCTTTTTTCAACATGTTTGCCAATAGGGATAGTTGCTCTAAACATACCAGAATATTTAGCGCGTTGCCATTTGCTTTCTTCAATAAAAACGGTTTCTTTTTTAGGTTGTGATATCTTAAATTTTACGCTTAGCATGTCTAAATGTTTTAGAACACGTTTAGCGCCATTAATTCCCGAATTTGTTACAGCTTCGTCTATGTGAAATGATTTTCCACCTTCAAAAAGCAACATAGGTTTACCTAACTTAAAACACGTGTGTCTAAATGATTTCGATAAATTTTTAGAATATAAAACAAAAGGAGCACCAAAAACTTTTGCTAAATCATTAAGTTGTTTGTTTTTATTTATAATACGTATTTGTGGTGCATTATAACGACCCGCGCCACCTGTATGAAAGTCCATAATATAATCTACATAAGGAAGTACTTGGGTCATTAATTTGTAGGCAACTCTACTAGCCAAAGAACCATTATTAGTGCCAGGAAAAACACGGTTTAAATCTCTGCCATCTGGAAACTCGCGTTTTAAATTTATAAAACCAAAAATATTAATAACAGGCATACAAATTATAGTGCCACACTTAGGTTTGTTTATCCCTTTAGCAATTAATTGTCTAACAATTTCAACACCATTAACCTCATCGCCATGAATACCAGCTGTGAATAATACAATAGGTCCAGGTTTTTTTGCGCGTTCAACAATAATAGGAATATTTACAGGTGTTGAGGTGTGCAAGTTGGCTACATCAAAATTAACTTCTTTGCTTTCGCCAGGGTATATTTTTGTATTTAGAATAGTTAATATATTGGTTTTTGGTAGTTTCATTTATTTTTTATGGCTATTTTTTTCAATATAAAAAATAATATTTTTTGCAATGTTTCGTCCTGTAGCAGTTTCAATACCTTCTAAACCTGGTGTAGAATTTACTTCTAATAGTAAAGGGCCTCGAGCAGATTGTAGCATATCTACGCCACAAACAGGTAGTTTTAATGCTTGTGCTGCATTCATTGCTAATTTTAATTCATCATGATTAAGTTTTATAATATTAGCAGATCCACCCCGATGTAAATTAGAACGGAATTCGCCTTCTTTACCTTGACGTTTCATAGCACCTACAACTTGACCATCAACAACTAAAGCTCTTAAGTCTGCACCTCCAGCTTCTTTTATAAATTCTTGAACAATAACTCTGGCTTGTAAGCCGTTAAAAGCTTCAAGAACCGATTCTGCTGCATTTTTTGTTTCAGCTAAAACAACACCCAAACCTTGTGTGCCTTCTAATAATTTAATAATTACTGGTGTACCACCAACATGCTCAATAACTTCTTCAACATCTCTGGAATAGTTGGTAAATACAGTTTTAGGCATACCAATACCCGCTTTGCTTAAGCGTTGTAAGCTACGTAGTTTATCTCTTGAACGTTGAATAGAATCTGATGTTACAATGGTGAAAACCCCCATCATTTCAAACTGGCGTACTACAGCACAACCATAAAAGGTTACTGAGGCTCCGATTCTAGGAATAATAGCATCCACATAATCTAAATACCTATCCTTATAATAAATAGTAGGTTTTTCTTTTTCTATAATGATGTCGCATTTTAGTGGGTCTATAACCTCTACTTTATGACCTCTTTTTTCTCCTTCCTCAACTAGCCTTTCAGTAGAGTATAAATTTGAATTCCTTGATAGGATAACTATATTCATTGTGTTTTTTTATAAAAAGAAACATTTTCTAAATCTACGTCAACCATAAATTTTTGTTTTAAAAATTGCCTGCCAATTAATACAGGGAATTTCATATCGTCTCTAGTGCTTAAAGTTAAGTTAATCTTATATGTTTTTCCAAAAAATACGACCTCAGATTTTACTTTATATCTGTTTTCTTTAAATCCGTTGCTACTTTTTACGTTAGTTCGAGAAAAAGTGTCGAAAATAATTTCAGTTTTTCCAAAATTTTTATGGTCGTTACTATTAAAAATACATTTCAAACTATTATTTTCTTCAATAATTTTAGAACAATGAATAGCCGATGTATAGGCGCCTGTATCAATTTTTACATCAATATTGAAAAGTCCTAGTCCAGGAAAGTCAACAATATCAATACGTCCGATAGTTTTTTTGTTCATTTTATATTTTTAATAAAGAGGCGCAATGTAGGGAATTAGTCAATTCAAAAATCAAAATTCTTTAAAAGTTTAATTCATTAATATAAGAGGTATTTCTGTAATAAAAAATTAAAATAATTACCTTTGGTTTAATGGATGTTCCCGATTTAGAAATACAGTTAAAAACACTGCCAAATGAGCCTGGAGTTTATCAATATTATGATAAAGAAGGAACAATTATATATGTAGGTAAAGCTAAAAATTTAAAGAAACGGGTAAGTTCCTATTTTACCAAAACCCATGATAATGGGAAAACCCGTGTATTAGTAAAAAAAATTGCTAATATAAAGCACATTGTTGTTGATACTGAAACTGATGCGCTTTTACTTGAAAATAACTTAATTAAAAAATATCAACCTCGCTACAATGTGATGTTGAAAGACGATAAATCTTATCCTTGGATTTGTATTAAAAAAGAACGTTTTCCCAGAGTGTTTTCTACCCGACGTGTTTTTAAAGATGGTAGCGAATATTTTGGGCCTTATACTAGTGTGAAAACAGTACATATTCTGTTAGATTTAATAAAAGGGTTGTATAGTTTGCGTACTTGCAATTATCATTTAGCTCAAGAAAAAGTGGAAGCTGGTAAGTATAAAGTGTGTTTAGAATATCATTTAGGAAATTGTAAAGGCGCTTGTGAAGACTTGGAAACAGAAGCGTCATACAACGAAAACATAAAAGCCATAAAAGAAATTTTAAAAGGAAATTTTAAAGATTCATTACAACAGTTTAAAATACAAATGAAGCAGTTGGCTGAAAACATGCAGTTTGAAGACGCTCAAAAAATAAAAGAAAAGATTCATGTTTTAGAAAATTACCAAGCAAAATCTACTATTGTAAACCCTAAAATTAGTAATGTAGATGTGTTTTCTATTATGAGTGATGAAAGTTACGGTTATGTTAATTTTTTACAATTATCATATGGTTCTATTATTCGTTCACATACCTTAGAGATAAAAAAGAAATTAGATGAAACCGATTTGCAATTATTAGAATTAGCAATAACTGAAATTAGACAACGATTCAACTCCAATTCAAAAGAAATTTATGTGCCTTTTAAAGTTAATTTAGGAAATGAGGTTAAAGTCTCTATTCCAAAATTAGGCGACAAAAAACATATTTTAGATTTATCGCTTCGCAACGCGAAATATTTTAGAATGGAACGTTTTAAACAAATAAAAATTGTAGATCCAGACAGGCATACAAATCGTATTATGGCGCAAATGAAAAGTGATTTACGTCTTAAGGAAGAGCCGAGACATATAGAATGTTTCGATAATTCTAACATTCAGGGAACTCACCCAGTAGCAGCTTGTGTGGTTTTTAAAAATGGAAAACCAAGTAAAAAAGATTACCGTCATTTTAATATAAAAACAGTGGAGGGGCCAGATGATTTTGCGTCTATGGAAGAAGTAGTCTATCGCCGATACAAGCGTTTAATAGAAGAAGAACAGTCTTTGCCTCAGCTTATTATTATTGATGGAGGAAAAGGACAACTATCATCCGCATTAAAAAGTTTAGATGCTTTAAATTTAAGAGGGAAAATAGCCATTATTGGAATTGCAAAACGTTTAGAAGAATTATTCTATCCAAACGATCCAATTCCCTTATATTTAGATAAGAAAAGTGAGACGTTAAAAATAACACAGCAGCTACGAAATGAAGCGCACCGTTTTGGTATAGAACATCATAGAAATAAACGAAGTAAAACGGCATTAAATACAGAACTTGAAACTATTTCTGGAATAGGTGAAAAAACTGTCGTAGATTTATTGAAACATTTTAAGTCTGCAAAACGAATAGCCAATGCGAAATTAGATGAATTAGAAGCTGTTGTTGGGGTTGCACGAGCTGAAAAGGTTTATAATTATTATCATAAAAAATGAAACATCTATTAATCTTTTTATTGTTTTTTGTTTGTACTGAGGGGTTTTCTCAAGATAAACAAAATGATGATGAGGTTAAAGTTGGCTTAGTATTAAGTGGCGGTGGCGCAAAGGGACTCGCGCATATAGGAGTGTTAAAAGTTATTGATAGTTTAGGAATAAAGGTTGATTATATAGCAGGCACAAGTATGGGTGCTATTGTAGGAGCATTATATGCTTCTGGTTATTCTGGAAAAGAACTCGATTCGATTTTTAAAGAAATAGATTTTGATAAAATTATAAATGATGATCTGCCAAGAGCTTCAAAAGCATTTTATGAGCGTGATAATTCTGAAAAATATGCAATAACCCTACCGTTAGATAATTTTAAAATTAAGCTGCCTTCTGCACTTTCAAGAGGGCAAAACACGTATAGTTTACTTTCTAAATTAACCTTACACGTAAACAATATTAATAGTTTTGATATGTTGCCTATTCCATTTTTCTGTATGGCAACTAACATAGAAACAGGAAAACAAGTATTGCTAGACAAAGGAGATTTAACACAATCTATTATGGCAAGCAGTGCACTTCCATCGGTTTTTCAACCAGTTTACATTAATGGTCAAGTGTTAATTGATGGAGGAGTGGTAAATAATTATCCTATTGATGAATTACGAGAAAAAGGTATGGATGTTATTATAGGAGTTGATGTTCAAGATGGGTTGTTAAACCGAGACGAATTAACATCAGCACCAGATGTTTTAATGCAAATAAATAATTTTAGAACCATAAAAGCTATGGAGACTAAAGCGCAAGAAACAGATATTTATATTAAACCAGATATTAAAGGTTATAATGTAGTTTCTTTTGATGATGGAGCAAAAATTATTGAAACAGGTAAGCAAGCTACTATTTTAAAATACGAAGCCTTAAAGCCTTTTTTTAAAACTAAAAAAAATGAAAATATAAAAAAGCAAGTTCTTGATAGTATTACAATTAATTCTTTTTCTATTGAAGGAATAAATAATTATACCAGAGCCTATGTTTTAGGAAAGTTAAAATTAAAACCTAATGAAAAAATAAGTTATAATGATTTTGCACAAGGCGTAAATAACCTTGTGGCAACTAACAATTTTGATTCGTTTCAATACAAATTAACTAAGAGTGAAAACCAAGAAAACTATCATTTAGCTGCGAAATTGAAAGAAACAAAAAACACCACATTTTTAAAACTAGGATTGCATTTTGACGATTTATATAAAAGTGCGGCCTTAGTTAATTTAACACAAAAACGTTTATTGTTTGATAATGATATAGCATCTATAGATTTTATTTTAGGTGATCATGTTAGGTATAATTTTGAATATTTAATTGATAAAGGTTTTTACTGGAGTATAGGGTTGCGTTCAAGGTATAATGCCTTTAATAAAAATATAAGTGCAAAATTACTTTTAGAGGATACCGAAATAAGTGCCATGGGATTAAATAAAATTGATGCTAAATTACAAGACCAAACCAATCAATTTTATTTACAAACACTTTTTAGAAAAGATTTTGCATTAAGTTTGGGAGTAGAACATAAACGTTTAGAGATCAAATCGGAAACACTTTCAGTAACCAATCAAAATGATGATTTTACATTTGAACAAACAGATTATTTTAGTGTTTTTGCAAATCTAAAATTAGATACTTACGATAACAAATACTTCCCTAACAGAGGTGTTTATTTTGATGCAGAGATAGATAACTATTTTTATGCTTCAAATTTTAACCAAAATTTTGATAATTTTTCAATAATAAAAGCAGATATAGGATATGCTTTTAGTTTATCTGATAAATTAGCTTTTAATATACAAAGTAGTGGAGGTTTTAAATTTGGAGATAAATCTACGCAATCATTAGATTTTGCTCTTGGAGGTTATGGTAATAATTTAATAAATAATTTCATCCCATTTATTGGTTATGATTTTATTTCCCTTACAGGGAACAGTTATATTAAAGCATCTTTTAGTGCAGATTATGAGATTTATAAAAAACATCATCTAACTTTAGAAGGAAATTGGGCAAATATAGAAGACGACATTTTTGAAAGTGGCGAATGGTTTTCTCTTCCAGATTACCGTGGTTATGGTTTAGGCTATGCTATAGAAACGTTTGTAGGACCTATACAGGTAAAATATAGTTACTCACCAGAACAAAAACAAAGTATTTGGTTTTTTAATATAGGCTTTTGGTTTTAAGCGTTATTTTTTCGATTTATGTAACAATTTAACGATAAGAACTTCTTATAGATAATAGCTGTCTAAAGATTTTTTATATTTTTGGAACAGTAATTGTAATTTCTTACTTAAAACAATAAATGTAGATTTAAGAAGTTACATGTCAATGACCCATAACAGATGAAAAATATACTACTTATAATAATAACAATATGTACCATGCAAATGTCTTTTTCGCAACAAGAATCTGCATTTGGAGATGGTGAATGGTTTAAGTTTAAAATGAGTTATAGCGGCTGGATGAAAGCAGGAAACGCTACACTTACCGTTAAAGATTTTAAATTAGATGATAAAGATGTATACCATGTAGTTGGTAAAGGCTGGACTACGGGTATGATTAAATGGTTTTTTAAAGTCAAAGATAGATACGAAAGCTATTTTGATAAGAAAACCATTATGCCATATAAGTTTGTTAGAAATATAGATGAAGGCGGGCACACTAAAGATTTAGAAATAGATTTCGATCAGCAAAATAATAAGGCTCACGTTAATGATAAGAAACAAAATAAAAAAACGGTAATAGATACAAAACCTAATATTCAAGATATGGTGTCTACATTTTATTATTTACGTAATAATCTAGATACAAGCGGTTTAAAAATTGGTGATGAAGTTCGTATAGATATGTTTTTTGATGAAGAAAATTACGGATTTAAACTTAAATATTTGGGAGAAGAAACCATTAACACCGAGTTTGGTAAAATAGAGACGTTAAAATTTAGACCTTATGTTATGGCAGGTCGTGTTTTTAAAGAAGAAGAAAGTTTAACACTTTGGGTTTCAAAAGACAAAAATAAATTACCTTTACGAATCAAAGCAGATTTAGCAGTTGGTTCGTTAAGAGCAGACCTTGAAGCTTTTAAAGGACTTAAACATCCTTTTAGAATTGTTGTTGATAATTAAATGAATTTTGAAGTCAAAAATAAACGACCAACTTAAAGAAAAATACGAAGCAATAGACCAAAATTTAGAAGACTATCTAGAAGGTCTATTAAATAGTAAACCCATAAACTATTGGGATTATATTCAAACGGATGCTTTATTAAATCTTCAAGTACAACGCACTGTTTTTAAAGATGAAATGGTTTTTATCATGTATCATCAAATAAATGAACTTTTATTTAAAATGATACTTTGGGAAATAGACCAAGTTGCAAAACATGATGCCGTAGATGTCGTTTTATTTACTTCAAAACTAATGCGTATTAGCCGTTATTTCGATATGCTTACATCGTCTTTCAGTATTATGAAAGATGGTATGGATATAGACGATTATAATAAGTTTAGAACCACATTAACACCTGCAAGCGGATTTCAAAGTGAACAATATAGAAAAATTGAATTTGCATCTACCGAGCTTATAAATCTTATTGACAAACGTTTTAGGGATACTTTTGATAAAAACTCATCTTATGAAAACGCTTTCGAGCATTTGTATTGGCAAGCAGCAGGAAAAGATTATAAAACAGGAAAAAAAAGCTATACATTAACAGTTTTTGAAGAGAGATATAAAGACGAATTTATTAGATTTACCAAATTTTATCAAACTAATAATTTGTATTCTAAATTTAAAGCACTTCCAAAAGAAGCAAGAGAAAACAAAGACTTAGTTAATGCCATGCGTCATTATGATTATACCGTTAATATAAAATGGGTAATGGCACATTACAATACAGCAAATCATTATTTAAATATTGGCGGAAAAATAGCCGAAGCAACAGGAGGAAGTGAATGGGTAAAATACATGCATCCAAAATATCAAAAGAGAATATTTTTTCCAGAGTTATGGACAAAACACGAAATAGAAAATTGGGGGACAGATATTTAATATTACTAGTTTTAGCATTACTATTTATTGGTTGTAAAGACGAACCAAAGCCTCAATTAGTTGAAGAAGAATTGACGGTTGTTGAAAAATCTAAAGAATTATATGAATTTGGGTTTAAATTAAACGACTATGTGGTTAAAAGAGATACTATAAGAAAAGGGGATAGTTTTGGCGAAATTCTTGAAAGAAATAAAATTGGATATCCTAAAATATTTCATATCGCCGAAAAGGCTAAAGATACGTTTGATATTCGTAAACTTCAAATAGGGAAACCGTATACATTGCTATGTTCTAAAGATTCTTTAGAATTGCCTCAATCTTTTATTTATCAACCTAATCAAGAAGAATACGTTGTTATTAATTTTAAAGATTCTATACACGCCTTTACAAGTAGAAAACCAATTATATATATTGAAAAAATAGCTACAGGTGTTATAACAAATAATATATCAGAAACACTCGAAGAACAGGGTTTAAGTCAGCGCTTAGCCTATAAAATGGCTGATGAAATTTATGCATGGACCATTGATTTTAGACGTCTTCAAAAAGGAGATAGATTTAAAGTTATTTACACAGATAAATATATAGATGATACTATTTATACAGGAGTTCATAATATTAAAGCGGCTTTTTTTGAGCATAATAATGAACCTTTTTATGCTTTTGAATTTGAAACAGATTCAGTAAAAGGCATTGTTGATTATTTTAATGAAGAAGCTAAAAATTTACGTCGTGCATTTTTAAAAGCGCCAGTAAAATTTAAACGTATTTCTTCAAGATATAATTTAAAAAGAAGAATTGCTGTTTACGGTTATAAAGTACGTCCCCATAAAGGAACCGATTTTGCAGCAGCAATAGGAACGCCTATTATGGCAACAGCGAATGGAACTGTTACTGAGTCTAGACGAAGAGGAGGAAATGGCAATTATGTAAAAATAAGACACAATGCCACTTACGAAACACAATATCTGCATATGAGCAAGCGTAAAGCAAAAGTTGGCCAGTTTGTAAAACAAGGCGATGTTATTGGTTGGGTAGGAATGACGGGTAATACTGGAGGCCCACACGTATGTTATCGCTTTTGGAAAAATGGTAGACAGGTTGACCCATTTAAACAAAAGTTGCCAGAGGCAAAACCAATTTCAGATTCATTAAAAGTAAGATATTTAGACTTTATACAGCCTATAAAAGCGCAATTGGATACTATTCAATTTGAAAAACCTAAATCAGAAGAAACATTAAATAATAATTTAGTCACATTTAACTATTAGTGTATGGCATTACCAAGTATAAATCCTACGACAACTGAAGCATGGAGAAATCTTCAAGAACATTTTAAATCTATAAAAGATGTTCATATGAAAGATTTGTTTGCTCAAGACAAAGAACGAGCAAATAATTTCACTATTAAATGGGATGATTTTTATGTGGATTTTTCAAAAAATAGAATTACAGAAGAAACATTAAAGCTCTTAATTCAATTAGCTGATGAGGTTAAATTAAAAGACGCTATTAAGAGTCAGTTTTCTGGTGAAATAATAAATGAAACCGAAGGAAGAGCTGTTTTACACACAGCATTACGAGCACCTAAAAATGCAGATTTTAAAGTAGAGGGTGTTAATGTTATGCCTGAAATTTATGAGGTAAAACAAAAAATAGAAAAGTTTACTATTGATATTGTAAATGGACACAGAAAAGGCTTTACAGGTAAAACATTCACTGATGTTGTAAATATTGGTATAGGTGGTTCCGATTTGGGACCTGCTATGGTAGTAGATTCACTTCAATATTATAAAAATCATTTAACTACGCATTTTGTAAGTAATGTAGATGGCGATCATGTAAACGAAGTTATTAAAAAGCTAAATCCAGAAACTACATTATTTGTAATTGTTTCAAAAACGTTTACAACGCAAGAAACATTATCAAATGCCAATACAATAAAAGAGTGGTTTTTAAAATCAGCAAGCGAAGAAGCTATAGCTACACATTTTGTAGCAGTTTCAACAAATATTAAAAATGTAAAAGCTTTTGGTATTGATGAGAATAGTATTTTTCCAATGTGGGATTGGGTTGGTGGTCGTTTTTCACTTTGGAGTGCTGTTGGGTTAACTATTAGTTTAGCTGTAGGTTATAATAATTTTGAAAACTTACTAAAAGGCGCTAACAAAATGGATGAGCATTTTAAAAATGAAGATTTTGCTACTAATATTCCTGTAGTTTTAGCATTAATAAGTGTTTGGTATAATAACTTTTTTGAGGCAGAAAGTGAAGCTATAATACCTTATTCCCAATACTTAAATCAATTTGCAACCTATTTGCAACAAGGTATTATGGAAAGTAACGGAAAAAGTGTAGATAGAAATGGAAACCCTATAGACTATCAAACAGGGACTATTATTTGGGGAGAACCAGGAACCAATGCACAGCATGCATTTTTTCAGTTAATTCATCAAGGAACAAAATTAATCCCTGCAGATTTTATTGGTTTTACTAAATCGCTACATGGAAACCAAGATCATCAAGATAAATTGATGTCTAACTTTTTAGCTCAAACAGAAGCATTGTTAAACGGTAAATCAAAAGATGAAGTTATTAAGGAAGGGGCTAGTGGAGATTTAATACCTTTTAAAGCGTTTCAAGGAAATAAACCAACAAATACTATATTTATTAACAGGTTATCACCAGAAAGTTTAGGGAAATTAATAGCTATGTACGAACATAAAATTTTTGTTCAAGGCATTGTTTGGAATATCTTTAGTTATGACCAATTTGGAGTAGAACTAGGTAAGCAATTAGCTAATAATATTTTACATGAATTTAACAATAGCGCACATAATGAGCATGATTCTTCAACTCATAATTTATTGAATTACTATAAGAGTTTGTCGTAATTAAGTAACATTTTATTATTAAAATCGCAAAAACGGTATGAATATTTTAATATTCATACCGTTTTTGGTTGTGATTATTGTTAATATTTGTTAACACATACATAATATATAATACTAATTTATGTGTATTTTTGCCTTGACTAATTTCAAATAATTAATTATGAAAAAAATTAAACAATTTTTACTAATGTCTGTAGCTATGTTATGTACTACAGTCTTGATAGCTCAAGTAACATCGTCTAGTATGAGTGGACGAGTTACAGATGCTACAGGCCCTGTTATGGGAGCAACAGTAGTTGCAACACATACACCTTCAGGTACTACTTACGGTGCTATTACTAATGACGAAGGTCGTTTTAATTTACCAGGTATGCGTGTTGGTGGACCTTATACTGTAGAGGTGTCCTACATTGGATATGGGAAAAACCTAACTAGTGGTATTGTTATAGGATTAGGTTCTGCTTATGTACACAATGTAGTTTTAAGTGAAGAAAATGTTTCTTTAGATCAAGTTGTTATTTCTGCTAAAAGAACAAAGTTTTCTGCCGATAAAACAGGAGCAACAACTAATATCTCTAATGCTCAATTGTCTTCAATGCCAACTGTTAACAGAAGCATTTCTGATATTGCTCGTATTTCACCATATGCAAACGGAATGAGTATGTCTGGAGGTGATGGTCGTTCAACTAACTTTACAGTTGATGGAGCAAATTTTAATAATAACTTTGGATTAAGTTCTAGTCTTCCAGGAGGAGGAAACCCAATTTCTTTGGATGCAATTGAAGAAGTTCAAGTTGTAATCGCTCCTTTTGATGTGCGCCAAACAAATTTTATTGGTGGTGGTATTAATGCAATTACTAAGTCGGGTACTAATAAATTTAAAGGTTCTGCTTATACTTATTTTAATAATCAAGATATGCGTGGTAACAAAATTAACGGTGTTGATTTTGGAGAGCGTAATGAGGAATCTACAACAACTTACGGTGTAACTTTAGGAGGGCCAATTTTTAAAAATAAATTATTCTTTTTTGTTAATGCGGAATCTGTTAAAACTCCAGGTCAAGTTGTTAACTGGAGACCATCTGAAGATGGTGTTGCCGATTTAGATTTATCACTTTCACGTACTAGTATTGCGGATATGGAATTGGTTAGAAATCACTTAATCGATAACTATGGTTATGATCCAGGATCATACAGTGATTATCCTGCAGATGAAACTAATAAAAAACTTCTTGCTCGTATTGACTGGAATATTAATAATGAGAACAAACTGAGTTTACGATATAACTACGTTAAAAACCAAGGGTGGAATGCTACCAATGGTAACTCCAATAATGCAGGTTCACGTAATAGATCAATGAACCGTATTTCTCAAAACTCTATGGCGTTTTCTAATTCTACTTATTCAATGGATAACATTGTGAATTCAATCTCATTGGATTTAAATAGTAGAATTTCAGATAAATTGTCAAATCAATTTTTAGCTACGTATTCTAAAATTCAAGATGCACGTGGGTCTAATTCTTCTCCATTCCCTTTTATTGATATTATGAATGGACTTAATGGTGATGGAGGACAAATAGATGAGCCTTACATGTCTGCTGGTTACGAATTATTTACTTGGAATAACGCTGTTAACAATAATACTTATACCGTTACCAACAACTTAACATATTACCTAGACAACCATACTATTACAGGAGGTGTTAGTTTTGAACACCAATTGGCAAATAACTCTTATATGAGAAATGGTACAGGTTATTACCGTTATGCTAGTATGGATGATTTTCTTAATCAAGCAGCTCCAAGAGATTTTGCTTTAACTTATGGTTATGATGGTGAACAAAACCCAAATGCGGAGGTTGCTTTTACTCAATTAGGAGTTTATGCCCAAGATGATTGGAATGTTAATGATAATTTTAAATTATCTTTCGGAATTCGTGCCGATTATTTAAAATATAAAGATAATTTAATTACAAATAATGCTATTTACGATTTAGACTTTGGAGGAACAAACATTGATACAGGAGAGTGGCCTGAAGCGAATGTCCAGTTTTCACCAAGAGTAGGTTTTATATGGGATATTAAAGGAGATCAATCTATGAAACTTCGTGGAGGAACAGGTATCTTCTCAGGAAGATTACCATTAGTATTCTTCACGAATATGCCAACCAATTCAGGTATGGTACAAGGAAGTTATCAAGCTAATACAAGATATAATTCGGATGGTAGTGTAAGTTCTGTTGATCCTGCTTTAGCTGCTTTAGCTGGTCCAATGCTTACTGATGTGTCAGAAATGATTGATCAATTAGGCTTACCAAATACAATCACTCCAGAAGATGGTGTTTTGCCAAGTGATGTTAATGCTGTAGCTACAGATTTTAAAATGCCACAAGTATGGAAAACATCTTTAGCATTTGATTATCAAGTTCCAACATCTTTTCCAATGCAGGTTACTGTTGAAGGGATTTACACAAAAACTTTGAATGGTGTTATGCTTAAAAACTATAACCTAATGCAACCAGATGCTACATGGGAGCGTTTTTCAGGTTCAGATGACAGATATATTTATCCTAGTGATATTACTTATACTTCAAAAGATGCATACGTTTTATCAAACACTAGTGAAGGATGGGGAGCTATTGGGAATATTACAGTAAAAGCACAGCCAGTACAAGATTTAAACTTAATGGCAGCTTATACTTATACGGAGTCAAAAGAGATTTCAGGTATGCCAGGTAGTAATGCGTTTTCTGCATATTCAGGTTTAGATGCTGTTAATGGACCGCATTTACCAGAACTTCAACGTTCACAGTATGTAGTGCCTAGTAAAGTAATTGGTTCGGCTTCATACAAGTTACCTTGGTCTAATAATACGTTAAAATCTGCTACTTTAATTAATGTGTTCTATTCTGGATATTCTCCTAGTGGATATAGTTACACATATACAAATGATATGAATGGTGATGGTGTTTCTACAGATTTAATTTATATTCCTAAAGATAGAGGCGATATTAATTTTGTTAGTACTGCCGATGAAGATGCTTTTTTCAATTTCATGAAACAAGACGATTACTTAAGTTCTCATAAAGGAGAATATGCTGAGGCAAATTCTGCACGTAGCCCTTGGGTACATAGTTTTGATTTAAGATTAGCACGTGAGTATTATATTAACGTAGGTGAATCTACAAATACTTTACAATTTACTTTAGATTTCATTAATGTAGGAAATATGTTAAATTCTAAATGGGGTGTAGAAAAAATTAATAGCATCTCAAATAATAGTCAAATTTTAACTTATGAGGGTGTAAATGGAAGTAACGAGCCTACGTTCTCTTTTCCTCAAGTTAGTGGAGAGTATCCTGTTAATTCTTACGATTATGACTATTACTATGGAAATGCATGGAAACTTCAAGTTGGTGTTAAGTATTCTTTTTAAACAAAAAAATACTTTTCTAATCTTTAATTGAGATTAATACAGCTTAATTATTGTAGAGTTAATTCTACTTTAAATAAATATTAAACCGCTTCGTTTGAAGCGGTTTTTTTATGCTTTTAATTATTACATTTGTTATTATAAATTCTAAAAAATAGTATTCATGTACAATACCATATTATCAGTTCACTCATATTGGGCCTATTTAGTGCTTTTTGTTTTAATTCTTGCTGTTGGTAATGCTTTAATTAAAACCTTTGGAGATAAAGAATACGAAGCCAAAGATTTTAGAATATCATTATTTACTTTAATAGTGTCTCATATTCAATTATTAATTGGCTTGATACTGTATTTTGTTTCGCCTCGATTTGAATTATGGAGTGAATTAGGAGGGGGTGTTATGAGTAATTCTTTAGCAAGACTATATCTTGTAGAGCATCCGTTTGTAAATATTTTAGCAATAGCTTTAATTACTATTGGTTATTCTAAACATAAAAAGAAATTAACATCTAAAGCAAAATTAAAAACGATTGCTATTTTTTATACAATCGCTTTAGTGTTATTTTTATCTAGAATTCCTTGGAATACTTGGTTGTAATTTTGAAACTATTTTAGCATTAGTTTTCTCCGTTTTTAGGGAGAGATGGAACTTCTTTTACCACAAACACATAAACAGGAAAATGGTCGCTGAAACCATTATCAAAACCACCATTAGACCAACTTCTGTGTGGATAACCTTTATATTTCCCTGCATTAGTTATTAAATAATTTTTGCTAAAAATACCTGCTTTGTAAAATCTAAAAGAAGCATAGTCTTTTTCTAGTAAAGGTTTGGTAAGCATAATTTGGTCAAATAAACTCCAAGAATCTCTATAGGCTGTTGTTCCTGCCCCATTTTTATAAAACGGTTCATAAGGGTTATAAATACCTTTTAAACCCACTTTCTTTCTATCTTTTTTAGCATTTAAAATATTTTTTACACTTTTATTTGTTGGGTTATCATTTAAATCGCCCATAATAAAAACTTTAGCATAAGGGTTTATTGCCTGTAGCGAATCGACTAAATGTTTACTAAGTTTAGCAGCAGCCACACGTTTTGATCGGCTTCGTTCTTCACCACCACGGCGCGAGGGCCAATGGTTAACAATAACATGAATAAGCTCGCCATCTAAGTTGCCACTAACCAATAATTGATCTCTTGTATAGATACGTTTTCCTAAGGCATCATCATAAATTTTCAGTTCATGCTTGCTTGATGTCAAGGGTGTGAATATTTTTTTCTGATACAAAAGCGCTACGTCAATACCTCTAGCATCCGGAGAATCAAAATGAACAATACCATAATTTTTAGTTAACAATAAAGAATCGTTAACTAAATCATTAAGCACTTGTTTGTTTTCAATTTCAGCAACACCAATTACAGCAGGCGTATTATTAGTAACTTCTAACCCAATTTCAGAAATAACACGTGCCATATTTTTTACTTTCTTTTTATAAATGTCACCTCTATTTGTTTTAAGTTCCATCATTGGGCTGTACTCATCTAATTTAGTTGGGTCGTTTATGGTGTCAAACAAATTTTCTAAATTATAGAAGGCAATGGTGTGAATTTTAAATTTTTTTTCTTGTGCGTTTATGCTGTTAAATACACATAAAAGGAAAGTGAAAATATAGAGTTTAATATATTTCATTTTAATAAAAGGAGGTTTAAATGTAGTTACTATAATACAAAATTTAAACTAAAAACTCATTATTTAATATAAATTTCTTACTTTTAAAGTCTCTTATTCGAATAATTTATGTTTTAATTTAGTATGAATAAATTTTTATTCTTTTTATTATTCTGGGAGTTTGCAATTATTGCTAGTTCACAAGAAACCTTAATAAAAGGAAGTGTTATTGATGGCGATTCTTTTCAGCCTATATCAAATGTTACAATTACTATAGAGGCTACTAATCAAATACAATTAACTAATATATTAGGTGAATTTCAGTTTACTGAAAATGTGCCTTTGGGAGAACAGGCTCTTGAAATTTCTAAATTAGGATATTTTACAAAGCGCTATCCAATAATTGTAAACGAAGGGGAAACGGTTAATATTACTGATATGACTTTAGAGTTTGATACGTCTTCTCAAGATGTATTTACCATTACGTTAACCGATGATGAATTAGATGGAGACGAAAGTGGTTATGGTAACATTTCAGGTTTACTTTCTTCGTCTTTAGATGTTTTTCAGCGCACCGCAGCATTCGAGTTTAGCTCTTCTTTTTTTAGAGTTCGTGGTTTAGATTCAGATAATAGTTCCGTTTTAATTAACGGAATTGAAATGAACAAAATTTATAATGGTCGTCCGCAGTGGGGTAATTGGGGCGGTATGAATGATGTTTTACGTAATCAAGAACTGACTTCGGGTTTAACGCCATCAAGCTATAATTTTGGAGGTATTTTAGGAACAACTAATATGAATACCAGAGCTTCCGAAATGCAATCTGGTGGGCGTATTACATATTCGTCTTCAAATAGAAGTTATTCAAATAGAGTTATGGGAACTTATGCTTCTGGTCTTTTAAAAAGTGGTTGGGCATATACATTGTCTTTAGGACGCCGTTGGGGAAATGAAGGCTATCAAGATGCAACAGGTTACGATTCTAATTCTTTATTCGCTTCCGCAGAAAAGAAATTCAATGAAAAACACAGTTTAAGTTTTACAGGGATTTATGCCCCTAACAGGCGAGGTAAATCATCAGCTAATACACAAGAAGTTTACGATTTAAAAGGGATCAAGTATAATGAATATTGGGGTTATCAAGATGGTAAAAAACGAAACTCACGTATTAAAGAAGTGATTGAACCTATTGTGATGCTAAATCATTATTGGAAGATTAACACAAAATCATCATTACATACAAACATCGGTTATCAATTCGGGAAATTTGGAAATAGCCGATTGGCATACGGTGGTGCAAATTTAGTTACCACAAACGACGGGCAAAATACGTTTGAAAGTGGAGGCACAAACCCAAGCCCCAGTTATTACCAAAAACTACCAAGTTATTTTGAACGGAATTTCTCAAACGATTTAGGTTTTGCATACCAAGCACAACAAGTGTTTTTAGATAACGGACAACTTAATTGGCAACAACTCTACGAAGCTAATTCAATTAATACATCCTTAGGAAGAAATGCCACATACATGTTGTATGAAGATCGGGTAGATGATAAACAAATATCTATAAATACGGTTTATAAAAAAGACATTAATGAGCATTTGTTGTTTAATGCAGCAATAAATTATAAGACTTTAAAATCTGAGAATTATGCTGAGGTTTTAGATTTGCTAGGAGGCACTGGGTTTTTAAATGTCGATAGTTTTGATGGTGTTCAGTACGATTTACAAAACCCAAATGCTATTGCACAAGTAGGAGATAAGTACAGTTACAATTATAATATGTTTGCTAATGTTTTTTCGGGCTATGCACAGGCGCAATTCAAATATAATAAGATTGATTTTTATGGGTCTGTCAACGTTACAAACACACAATATCAAAGAGAAGGGGTGTTTCAAAATGAATCGTTTGCAAATAACTCTTTAGGAAAGGGCGAAAGTTTATCTTTTACAGGAATAGGAGTAAAAGCAGGAACAACCTATAAAATTTCGGGTAAGCATTTAATAGATGTTAACACGGGTTATATTACCAAAGCGCCTTCCATTAGAAATAGTTACTCAAATTCTAGATCTAATCATAATATTGTACCCAATATTACTGAAGAAAAAATCATGTCTTTTGATGCGAGTTATATTTATAGATCTGATATTGTAAAAGCAAAACTAACAGGGTTTTATACGAAGTTGAAAGATGCTAATGAAATTTCATTTTTCTTCGCTGATGGTATTGGGAATATTATAGCAGAATCGGGCACACAACAATCTGGAAATGATGATACCGAGTTTATTCAAGAGATTCTACAGGGTGTTGATAAAAATCATTTAGGTGCCGAATTAGGTGTTGAAGCGCAAGTTACAACTACAATTAAATTAAAAGGTGCGGTGGCTTACGGACAATATACTTATGCTAATAATCCCGATTTATATTTGTCTTCAGACAGATTCGAGAATGTGTATTTAGGTAAATCATATTTAAAAGATTACAAGTTAGCGGTGGGACCACATCAAGCTTATTCTGTTGGTTTCGAGTATCGCGATCCAGATTATTGGTGGTTTGGTGCTACAGCTAATTTTTTCGATAAAACATATATAGATATTAGTCCTTTAACCCGAACCGATAATTTTTATACCGATGTTGATGGGCAACCTTTTATAGATTATGATGAAACTATTGCTAGAGCACTTTTAAAACAAGAGATTTTTGATAATTATATGTCTGTTAACTTAACAGGTGGTAAATCGTGGCTTGTTGGAGGTTATTATATTGGACTTTTTGCAAGTGTGAATAATTTGTTAGATGAAGTTTATAAAACAGGCGGTTTCGAACAAGGTCGGAATGCTAATTATAGACAATTACGAGATGATAAAGCACTCGATAACCCCGTGTTTGGATCTAAATATTGGTACGGGCGTGGGGCAACCTATTTCCTTAATTTGAATGTAAGATTTTAAAAAATAGATATATGAAACATATACATAAACTAGTCGTTCTTTTAGGTGTTTTGATGATGGTATCTTGTGTAAATGATGACGATTATAATATTCCGTTACCAAGTGATTCAGGAAATATAAGTATTCCAGATAATAAATTAACCACCTTTAGAGCCATTCACGAAAGGTATAAGCAAGCAATAAATAATGGTGATTTAATTGCTAGGATTTATGACGATGAAGACATTTATATTGAAGGTTACGTAGTTTCAAGTGATGCTGCAGGCAACTTTTTTGAAGAATTGATTATTCAAAACAAAATAGATGATAGCGGTACAGAAGCCGACCCAAGATTAGGACTTAAAGTCGATATTAATGTGAGTAGCTTGTCTGATACTTATGAATTTGGAAGAAAAGTATATATAAAATTAGCAGGTTTAACCATTGGTGAAACAAATGGTATAATAACCATAGGAAAAGGCGATGCGGTAAAAGTGAAACAAATTCAGCCAGCAGAATATCGCAATATTATTATACGAACTAGTGAGGTTGCTACAATAATCCCAAAAGTAGTAAGTCCTGAAAATTTAACAAACACCGATTTAAATACCTTAATACAGTTAGACAATATGCAACTAAATAGGTTTGAGCTAGGGGCTTCTTATGCCAGTGAATCTATTGACGAGTTTGACGGATTTCGTACTTTAGAAAGCTGCGATTCGGGAGTGCGTATACTTATGCAAACTAGTACCTTTTCAGATTTTAAATCGGTTATTGTACCGCAAGGAAAAGGAACCATTACAGGTATATTTAGTAGAGATTTTGGAGACGATTTTAATGTTATTATTGTAAACAGTGTTACAGATGTTAATCTTGATAGTAGCGAACGGTGCGATCCTATGGAATTAAATTGCGGATTAGCTTCTAGTATAGGAACTGGTAATTTATTTTATGAAGATTTCGAATCTCAAAAAAACAATAAACCTATAGCGATTGATGGTTGGATAAATTATATAGAAACAGGCTCAGAAGCTTGGGAAGCCTATTCTTCAACATCATCTAATGCGTCTTTGGATAGGTCTGCTAGATTTCAATCGGCTAGTTCTGGTGATGACAGTAATATAGGTTGGTTAATAACACCCGCCATTAATTTAGATATTCATAACGGTGTTACGCTTCGTTTTAAAACTTCAAATAGTTTAGCCGATAGCAGCTTTATGGAAGTGCTATATTCTTTAGATTGGGATGGCACTGAAGAAAATATAATGGCTGCAACTTGGGGTGTGCTTTCTGATGCTTATGTGGTGAAAGATACCGATTCGTTTGTGCCCTGGTTTAATTCAGGAACTGTTGATTTGTCTTGTGCTACAGGAACCATGCATATAGCCTTTAAATTTACAGGTAGCGGACAAGATACTTTTGATGGGGTTTATGAGTTGGATGCTATTAGTGTGGATTATGTACAATGATAATAAACCTTATAAATTTTAATGGTATTTTTGCTGTAAATAATTTAAATGAACGCATTCGACATCCTGTTTTACAACATATTTTCATATTTCAAACCCAAATACAAGCAAAAATCTAATAGTATTGCTATAGTGTATGTGTCCGTTTTGCAATGTACTTTGTTATTGCTTTTAGGTGTCTTTTTTGCTGGGTTTTTTAGTCAAATGAATGTGAGCACGATGTCTCAAGAAAAAGCGTGGATTATATTTATTTTGGTTTCAGGGTTTGTGTGCTTTAAAAACTGGCTGCAATATACAGGCAAACGCCGTATGATGATTAATACTAAAATGAATAAAAAGAAATTAAATCCATATAATATTTGGTTGTTATTCTTGCTACCAATTCTTGTTTTAGGATTGACTTATGTACTTTCTATGGCTATTTAAAAGGAATCTCCGATTTGTGTCATGTCGACGAGAGGAGACATCACATAACACAGGTTTCTTATTAACCATAAATTGCTTCGTTCCTCACAACAACGTTTTATTATTTCTTAAAAATAGCATACACAGGAAAGTGATCGCTATAGCCGCCTTTATATTTTTTACCAACATAGGTTCTAAAAGGCGTGCCCTTAAATTTTCCGTTAAAAAGTTTTAGAAAATCTTCATCAAAAATATTAGCAGAACTATATTCAAATAAATTATCAGAGGTTTTAAAAAAATTGGTAGAAATCAATATTTGATCGAATAAGTTCCACTGGCGGTTGTAATTGGTGGTGCCTCGGTTATAAGAACGTAGGGTTTCCATAGGGTTAAACAAATCAAAGCCTTCTACTAAACGTTTAATACTATTACTTGAAGGGTCGTCGTTAAAGTCGCCTATTACTATAATTTTAGCATTTTCATCTTCAAATCGTAGATTAGAAATAATTTCTCCAGCTTTATTAGAGGAAGCAATACGTTTAAATTCGGTTTCCTTTTCGCCTTCACGTCTAGACGACCAATGATTGACAAGTATATGTACTTTTTCGCCATCTAATAGTCCAGAAACTAATAAGATATCTCTGGTATAATCGGGCGAGCCATCATCATCTGTTAATTCAATAGTAAACGGCTCAGAGTAAAGTACTTCAAAAACATTTTTATCATACAAAAGTGCCACGTCAATACCCCGTTCATCTAAAGAATTGTAATGTACATAACCGTAATTACAATCTTCAAGATGTTTTGAGCTTATTAAATCTTCAATAACTTTAGCATTTTCAACCTCAGCTAGACCTATAAGTGCAGGGTGTTTACCAGTTTCTTTTTTTCCAATATTAGATATAGCAAAACTTAGCTTTCTAAGTTTATTATCATACCGTTTAGGCGTCCACTTTTTTACTGAAGAAGGCAGAAAGTCGTTATCATTAGTATGCTTATCATCATAAATGTCAAATAAATTTTCAATATTATAAAAAGCAATAGTTTGTAAATCGTCTCTTACTGGAATGTATTCAAAAGTGTCTGTCATACATCAAAAATAGGTTTAAAAATATTAAAAATATAATTTCTTAAATTCTATATTTTAGATTTTGGTATGAGTAAGCATAGCCATTTTACAGGAAACCTCGATATTTTATTTCATGGATTTCTTTTTTCGAATAAAACGCTGACAATTATGTAACTTTGCATATTACTTATTTATATGATAGAAGAGAAAGATTTATCTTTAGAACGCGCTGTTTTAATAGGTGTTATAACTAAAGAACAAGATGAAGAAAAGTCTAAAGAATATTTAGATGAGTTGGAGTTTTTAACATTCACTGCTGGTGGATATGCTATAAAACGCTTTACTCAAAAAATGGATATGCCCAACCCTAAAACCTTTATAGGTACAGGCAAAATGGAAGATGTGCGTGTATTTATTGAAGAAAATGATATTGGTACTGCTATTTTCGATGATGAATTATCATCGGCACAAGAACGAAATATTAGTAAAATACTTAATGTTAAGGTTTTAGATAGAACGAATTTAATTCTTGATATTTTTGCGCAACGTGCTCAAACAAGTTATGCTAGAACTCAGGTAGAATTGGCGCAATGTGAATATTTATTACCGCGATTACGAGGTATGTGGACACACCTTGAGCGTCAAAAAGGGGGGATTGGTATGAGAGGTCCTGGAGAAACGGAAATTGAAACAGATAGACGTATTGTACGCGATAAAATTGCGTTGTTAAAAGCGCGTATTAAAACCATTGACAAACAAATGGCTGTACAACGTGGTAACCGTGGTGCTATGGTGCGTGTTGCACTAGTTGGTTATACGAATGTTGGGAAATCTACTTTAATGAACGTGATAAGCAAGAGTGATGTTTTTGCAGAAAACAAACTGTTTGCAACCTTAGATACTACGGTTAGAAAAGTAGTGATACAAAATTTACCATTTTTATTAAGTGATACCGTTGGATTTATAAGAAAACTACCAACGCAATTGGTAGATAGTTTTAAAAGCACACTTGATGAGGTTAGAGAAGCCGATTTATTATTACATGTGGTTGATATTTCGCATCCTAATTTTGAAGAGCACATTGCATCTGTTGAGAAAATTTTAGGCGAAATAAAAAGTGGTGATAAACCAACTATCATGGTGTTTAATAAAATTGATGCGTATCAGCAGGAACATATAGATGACGATGATTTAGAAACAGAACGTACCGAAAGGCATTACTCATTAGAGGAATGGAAAAGTACTTGGATGAGTAAAGTAGGTAATAATGCCTTGTTTATTTCGGCATTGAACAAGCAGAATTTAGAAGATTTTAAAAAACGAGTTTACGATGAGGTTCGTGAGATTCATGTAACACGTTTTCCTTATAATAAATTCTTATATCCTGATTATGATGGTGTGGATATGGAATAAATGTTTTTGTGTTTAGGTCTCATGTTAGAGTCTTGTTTTCTTACAGTGGTAAACATGTTCTGGAAACAAGTTTTTATGAGACTTTATATAACAGTCTTCAAAGATTCTTTTAAACTTTTTTAAATGAATCTTGGTATATAAAAGCTGACTATAATAAGCGTTGTCTTCTAATAGGTTATAAGCTCCATTTATAATTGTAGATCGTTTTTCTTTACTAAAAAAAGATAATGGAATGGATGAAATTACAGCATTGATTTCTCCAGGTATATGTTTTTGTAAATTTTCAGCACCATCATTTATAATTACTAATCGGTCATCTAAAATGGTTCGTTTTGCATCATTACAAAAGCTTTCTTTTACCTCAAAGGCATATAATTTAGATGTTGGTGACATTCTTTTTAGGATTTCTCTGGTTATATTACCTTGACCCATCCCAAATTCTACTATAATCTTATTATCATCTTGTGAAATATGGTTGCATATCTCAATTTCAACTTCTCTGCAGGATTCAGATATTGCTCCAGTAACCATAAGACTTCTAGCATAGGTTAATGAAAGTTTGTTTTTCAGATTCATTTATAATTGTTTCGTTTTATCTAAATTTAAAGTCCCAAGATAATGAAAAGGAGTATATCCAGAAATAAGAACCTGGATTAAAACTAATTTCTTGATGAGATATACCACTTTGAATACCCCATAGGTTTTTTTCGTTTTTAGACGTAAAGTAGTATCCTAAATTAAATTTTTGAGAATTTAAGTTTATTGTTGAATTTGTACTAAGGTTGTATCTGTCTTCATCTGGAGAAATCCCCATTCCTGCTTCTATACTTAAGTAATTATTAGCATCACTTCTGTATTTTCTATAAGTGAGTGTTCCTGATTTACTTGCACCAGAATCTCCTGGAGTTACATAAGCACGAAAAGACCAATAATTATTTCCGGTATACCAACCAACAGAACCTGTGTAAATTGCAGTAGTAGAGGAACTGTATTTTAACGCTCTAAACCCTAAAGAGGCTTCTAGACTTAGTGGTAAAGACTTATGTAATTCTGCACCATATCTAATATCTGGAAATAAAAATGAATTGGATATACCAAAATTAAGATATGCATACAATCCTTTTGTTATTCTTGGATACATATCTACTTCAAATTGCGCCCCATTAGATGCAAATCGTCTACTAATATTTGCTTTACTATGAATACTGCCATATTTTGTTTGCCTAACATATTTTATTAAGTAGAACTGCATAGGGTCGAAAACGGTTGAATATACATCTACAGAAGATTTTAATCCAATAATATTGAGACTTAATTTATCCATCAAGCTTATTTTATAAGCTTTTGTTTTTTCATGATTTGGGTGGTCTTGTAGTATACCTTCAATTGTTAATAAAGCTTCTTCTGGATTATCTAAGCTATCTTCTGAACTTGCTTTTAAATATAAAATCTCAGGGTTTTTAGGAAAATATTTTAAAGCTTTATTAGCCATTTCTAAAGCACTAAAAGGCGCTTTGCTCCATAATTCATTTTTAATTGCAGCTTCCCAAGTATCAAGTCTGTTTGGACTGTTTTTTAAAATATATGTAAACTCCTTTTTTGCCTTTTCATAATCGCCATCCCATGAGTATGTGCTCGCTAAAAAGGAACGTATATCATGATAGTTTGGGTATTTGGTTAATATTAATAAAAGGGTGTCTTGAGCTTTTTTACGTTCTTTATTAAAAGCCAATTCCCGAGCTACTTTGAAAGCTCTGTCTGGGTCTCCTTTAAATACTTTTTGCTGCCCTAAGGAACTAAAGCTTATTAAAAATAATATTAAATATATGTGCTTATTCATAATTTAAAATCCTTAACGCAAGGTTTTTTTAAAGGTTAAATAATCAGTGTTGTTAGGGTGATTTTTAATAACACTATCTATTAATTTAATTGCCATTTTTTTGTTGTTTGCTCGTTGATATGTTTTTGCTATTTTAAAACTAATCTCTGGGTTTTTAACTTCATTTTTTATGGCTTGATTGTATATTTCTATTGATTTATCTTCTTGTCCAGACCACCAATACATATCTAATATTGCTAAATAAGTATCATCATAATAAGGAGATCTTTTAAGAGCATTTAGAAGTTCTTTTTCAGAGTTTTCATAATCTCTTTCCCAAGCAAGAGTTCTGCCTTTAAGTATTCTGGCATCTGTATAATTAGGAAATTCATTTAAAATAAAATCACATAATAAACGTGCTTCTGTATATTGTTTTTTAAAAGATAAATCTCTAGCGATTAACAATAATTCATCAAATGTTTTTTCTTTTTTATAGTCACTAATTACTGCTAATTGTTTTTCTGAAAACTCCGTTTTTGGTGTAACATAGATATTAAGGGAGTCGGGGAATATTTTATTACGTTGTGTAACATAAGCATTCATTTTTTTGAATGCTAATAAAGAATCTGCAATGGTTTTTTGAATAGCATCTTCTGTAACTTTATAGGTTCCAAAATTTTCATTTATCTTAAATAATTCACCATCGGAATACAAATAATCTTTATATATAAAATCATTTAGACTGCCTTTATACCTCATTAAAGGTATTTTATGAATGTTTCTAAATTGTTTAGCTGTATCTAATCCATTACCAATCCAAGCAGTTTTTTCTAATGGTTTAAATTTATAATTATTAATCAAGTGTCTTAATAGGCTAGGGGTAACATCCCAATGTGATGATACAGACTTAAATTTTTCTGCTTTTTTTAACATAGGACTGTATATTAAAAAAGGAACATGAAACCTGCAGAGTTTATCTTTTTGGGTGATTGGGATTAATCTGTGGTCGCCTGTTATTATAAAAATAGTATTAGAATAATCAGGTCTTTCTTTATAGCTATTCATAAATTCTTTAATAGCATTATCTGTATAGAGAAGACAAGAAAAAATATCTTTATGACTGGAGATTTTATTTTTTAGGGGTTCTGATCTCTGAGAGGAACTTAACATTTTGTCAACTTCAACCATATATTCTTGTTTCTTAGGAAATTCGAATGGCTCGTGAGAAGAAAGTGTCATTACAATATCTAAGCGAGGTTTTTTTTCGGTACCTAAAGACGTTAATGCTTTTCTAAAGATTTCACCATCAGGATATCCCCATGAAAATCCACCATCATTACTAGCTGTTTTTTGATAATCTGAGCCATATTTATTTTCATCTATCAATTTATCAATACCGTTATACTCTAAAAAATTGATTTTTCTATCAAAGCTAGATGGTCCTCCTGAGTAATATGAAGTTTGATAGCCATTGGCTTTTAAAACACTAATAAGTGAGATATGAGAAGGCGTTTTTGTTAATTCTAAAAACCCTTTTTCGCCATAAGGTAACGACCCAAGTAAAGCTGGTAATATTCCAAATGATCTACCCGTAGTACTTATAAAGTTTTCCCAGTATAGCGATTTTGTTATTAGTTCGTCAATATATGGAGTAAAACCACTGTATTCGTTATTATTTACAAATTCACTGCCTAAGCCTTCTACAACAATTACAACGATATTAGGTTTTTCGGTTTTTGCTTCTATAAACGGAGATAATACATCTTTAGATAGATCAAAAGGTTTTAATAGTGGATAATCTTCTCTTCCATCTAAATTAAAATTTTTTAAAAGGTTCTTTTCTTTTTGAAACTTTATAATATCATATGTTAAGAAGGCAATCTTATTTTTATTTGCTGCTTCTGAGACTGTAGAAAACGCCAATTTTAAACTTCCAAAAATCAAAAGAGATAAAACACCTATTCCTTTTAGCATTGTTGTATCTATATGTTTTTTAATAATTTGATATAGAACGATAAACAACAAAGGAAAAATTATAAATGGAAAAAAGTAGGTTATAGAAATAGACTCTGATACTGAGACAGTACTAAATGCATCATCAAACGAATAACCTAAAACATCGGCTCCTAAGTTTAGCATTGTTGTTAAACTATATTTAACTAATGAAAATTGAATGACTATAGTAAGTATAAGCAGTACCTTAAGTATTATAAGACTCCATTTGTTTGAAAATACATTAATTAGAAGAAAAACAGGAAATAATAAAAGGCTTATTATCAAGCCACACCAAAAGTCGTTTATGAATTTTAATATGAGATTTGTTTCTGTAGATTTTGATACAATAAACTCAAATAAACTTATTAACCAAAAAGCACAAATTAATGATATTGCTAAATATGCATATTTGTAAATATTCTTAGTGTGTAGTTTATACTTCATTGATTTTTTTGTTTTTTATAAAGGTAATATTAAGTTGTCGATAAACCTTTTCGTTCCATTTTACCCCATTTCTTTTTCTTATTAAAATAGTAATCATAATTACCGCGAATAGCAGCATATAAAACAAAAGGGTGGAGAACAAAAGGCTCTAAAGCACTTAATAAAACGAGTTTATAGCCTGTGCCTCTTTTTTTGTATTGATGAAAGGTTAGTTCTTCAGAATAAATGGCAATAATGGAAAAGCAAACTGAAAATAAATACGATAATACCAAAAAGGATAAGGCATATTCCCATTTAACTTCTCTTAATGCAATTAATATAATAAAATAAAGAAGTCCTACGGTTTCAATAATTGGAGCCATACGTTCAAAAATTAACCAATATGGGTAACTTAATAAACCAAAGGATCCGTATTTTCTATTAAAACCAATTTCTCGATGTTTTTTTAAGGTTTCAATGGTGCCTCGTGTCCATCTATTTCGTTGCGAAATAAATATTTTATAACTGTCTGGTGCCTCTGTCCAACAGAGCGGATCCGGAATATATGAAACTCGATATTTTTCATTTCGTTCTTCCATATAGCGTCGCATTCTAACTATAATTTCCATGTCTTCTCCCACAGTTTGTGTGTCGTAACCCCCAACAGCAATGGCTATTTCTTTATCGAATATGCCAAAAGCTCCTGAAATTACTAACAATCCATTTAGTCTGCTCCAAGCCATTCGTCCAAGAAGAAAGGCTCTTAAATATTCTAAAATTTGAGACTGTACAAGTAGGTTTTTAGGTAAATTAACATCTATTAGTTTACCACCTTTGATAATACATGAGTTTGCTATTCTAATAACACCACCAGCAGCAATTACCTTTGTGCCTGTTTCATCAAGAAACGGTTTTATCATTTTTTGAAGCGCATCTTCTAGCAATAAGCAATCTACATCTATACAGGCTACATATTTGGTTTTACTAATGTTTAAACCCATGTTTAAGGCATCGGCTTTACCTCCATTTTCTTTATCTACCACCATTAATTTTTCAAAGGCAGGGTTTTTAGATTTAAAAACACCTGCTCGTAGTGGTTGGGTTTTAATTTTGTTATTAATTAAATATTCTACTTTTTCTAAATCGTAGGCTTCAATTAATTTTTCTAAGCTGTCATCTTTACTTCCATCATTTACAATAATAACACTATAATTAACATAATGGTTAGATAGTAAGGATCTTACATTTTCTACAACATTAAGGCTTTCATTATGAGCTGGTGCTATAATAGTTATTGAAGGCGACATGGTAGAAGATAGAATATCTTTATAATTAACAAAGCTATTTTTTTTAAGATATTCAATGGTTTCTTTTCCTGAAATGACAGATAAAATAACGTATGATAATATGGCTGCAAAGGCATACCCAAAAAAGATATAATGCAGTAATTTTAAAATTATTTGAACGCTACTGGTATCCATAATTATAAGGAGTCTACTAGTTTTAACATAGATGAATCTTTTTCATCTATAGGCATCTTGCTTAAGCCCATGTACTTATCAAGATTAATCGATTTTAATATTTTAAGTGCTAAAAGCTGTATTTCAAAGTTTTTATGAAATAAGTATTTTTCTATAAAAGGTTCATCTGATGGAACAACTAATTTTTCAAGCATACCAAAGAAAGAAATTTGCTCTTCTAAGCTTAATTCATTAAAGTTAGCTTTAAGCATTTCTTTAGCTTCAATACCATATAAATGGGTTAAAGTTTCGATAGCCGAAATTCTAATTTGTTTAGTAGTATGTGAGAGTAATTCTATTAAAGTATCTTTAGCTTCAAATTGATTATAGATTTGCGCTAGTTTTAATGAAAATAATACGACACTATCATTAGATGATTTTAACCAAGGTTTTATATCGCAAATTTGTTGATCATCAAAATGTTGTAAAATTTCTAGTAATTGTATTTGAGCCCATTCAGACAAAGGAGTTAACATATTATTTAAAAAGGAAAGTCCTTCAAATTTATATAAACTTACAAGGTATAATTGCGTTTCTTTTCTAACTTCTTTTCTAGGATGTTTTATGAATTTTGAGATATCATCGTGAACTTCTTCAATTTTAAAGCGTGTTAATTCTCCAATGCCTTTTGCTATAATATGCCATTGTTTACTTTCTAACCGTTTTAATGCATAATTTATAAGTCCTGTTTTATAATATAATGTCTTAATTGAATCAGACATTTCTCCTGAAACTTCGTTCATTAAATTATATAAAACATTTATAATAATTTTTCGCTTGGATTTGTTATTTACTGAAACTTTTATTTTGTCTATAATAGATTCTTGTATTGAATTAATATGCCCACTATCATCTCCAGAATATAGATATTCAATTAATGATGCTTCATACTTTTTTCTAAACTCTAAATCTTCTAACTCTTTTATTCTTAAATATGTTCGTACCGATTTTAAATAGATGGTTAGAAACACAATAAATGACATTAATAAACAACTTGTTCCCCATGCTATTCTTATTAGCAAGGGAGCATTTTTTAAATAATCAATATATGTTTGGAATTCTAACATAAGTTTTTATCCTAAAAGTCTTTTTACTCTAATCATTAATTCGTTTGGGCTAAAGGGTTTGCCCATAAAATCATTAGCTCCAAGGTTAAAAGCTTTAAGTACCATTTCTTCTTGTCCAGCTGCTGAAAAAACTATTATTGGGGCATCCATGTCTAGTTTTATTCTAACGTGACTAATAACCTCCAATCCGCTTATGAAAGGCATCATGATATCGGTTATGATTAAATCTGGTGTATGTGTTTCTATTAATTCAAGAGCTTCTTTTCCGTCCTTTGCTATGAATAATTGATATCCTTCTTTTTCTAATCGGAATTTTAGCAATAAGGAAAGTGTGGTGTTGTCTTCTGCTAAAACAATTTTTGTTTTATTTTCATTCATCGGTTAAGTTCATTTAGTGTTTAGGGCAAACAATAATAATGAAACCAAAGTAGAGAGAAATGGGCCTTTAGTAATCGGGTGCAATATAAAAATAAAATCGATAAAAAGCAAATAAATCAGATAAAATACAATATTAATATAGTTGCACTTACATTTAGAAATAAAAAAAGCGCACTTTTATAAAAGTGCGCTTTCAAATAAATATTATTTAATTAGAATTTATAACTTAACCCAACAGTATAATAGGTTTGTAATTTGTTATCAACATCATCAAAAGAAGTTGCTGTTGCAGGAGTTTGTGCTAAGGCATAGTTCAGAGCTTCTTGTTTGTTGCTTCTTAAACCAAAGTCAAAACCAACACCAATCATTTTCCATAAGGTATATCCAAATGAGTTTGTCCAAGTAAAGTTTGATAAATCACCGCTTTTGTAACTTTGGAACGTAGAGAAGTTTGTTTTAAAGTTTATTGCTCCTATTTGTCTTGTATAATCGGCAACAATTTTAGCTCCTAATGAAGATTCAAAAACAGCATCATTATCACTAAATACAAAGTTGTAGTTTAAAGGGTGAATAACTACTATTAAATTTTGAATTGGTGTCCATGTAGCACCAACACCTAAGTCTAAATATCCAGGGTCGTTAAAGTTGTCTAACAATGTTGTTCTGTATTCCATTAATCCAGAAGCCGCTAATGTTTTGGTTATGTTTCTTCCGTATAATGATGAAATATTAAAAACATCTGTAGTTGGCTTGAAGCTATCATCATCCGTATCAATATCTTTATTATCTAATTTTACCCAATTTAAATTGGTGTTTAAAGCGTTTCTCCAAAAGAATTTTTCTTCTATTAAGTTAGCATACGCATTTAAAGTAAATCCAATATTACCAGAGGCATTGTTAGGAGCTCCTTGCGAATACCAATTGTTAAAGTTAGATAAGCTACCACCAATAGTACCAAAAGCACCTTTTCTCCACCCAGGAAGGGCATCTATTTTAGCTTGTAATGCATTAGCTTCAGATTGAGCTGCATTTGCTATAGCTTGTTTTTCTGATTTTTGTACGTGTAATTCTTCTTTGGTTTGTGCTTTTACCGAAATTATTCCGATAAAAAGTGTCATTAATAATAGTGTTTTTTTCATTTGTTTTTTTATTAAAATTTGTGCAAAGATAATAGTTAGACACTATTTTATAATTTAGTCACAGTAAAACTAGAGGAAATTATTTTTTTTGTAAAGAGGAACTGAAGAGCAGGCTTCTCCATACATAATTGACTTAGCAATAGGTTTTAGTTTTGTTGCTAACATAATATAAGCATTTTGAGGTACGGGTTTTTTTGAGCATCCCTTTATAATTATGGGTTTGTCTTTAAACTCAGTAATATTTAAATTATTTAAAACATCTTGGTATATAGATGTTTCTAGAGTTTCAAGATTACCAATAATTGTTTTTTTAGAAAAAGGTTCTAATTCAATACTTATTAGCATATATGCCCAACCAGGGATAATAGCATCAGAACTACAAGTTAAAGCTATATAACAGTCTTTATATTGCGACCAATTAAATTTTGCTACTTGGTTTCTAAAGTCTTTTTCGCGCAAAACAAACCCTTCATATAACCAGTCTTTTATATCAAAAAGGATACGTTTACCTTCAGGATAATAATCTTCAAGGTTTAGTGTCACTAATTTGCTATTCGCTACGCGATTTATAATATCGTCTGGCATTATTTCTTATTTAGTTTATATTTTAAAGGAAATCTTCACGAATTGGTGCAAAACCATCAATAAGTTTTACATTTTCGGTAAGGGTTTGAATGCAGTGATTAAGGTTAGATTCTACCTTAAAAACATCGCCTTCATTTAAAATATATTCTCGATCTTCAATAAATAATTTAAGTGAGCCACTTGCAACATAAGAAATTTGCTCATGCGGATGATTATGTGGCGGATCTGGTTGTGCCATAGGACCATTAGTGAATTCAATAACAGTAACCATTAAATCTTTTAAATGAACAACTTTTCTATTTAAAGTAGGACTCAATGCTACAACGTCTTCCTCGTGTTTTATTACTTCTTTTATCATAATATTTTAAATTTTAAAGCATTCCTAATTCTAATTTGGCCTCTTCACTCATAAGTTCTTGTGTCCATGGTGGATCGAAAGTAATTTCAACTTCGGCACTTTTAACAGCGTCTAAAGACTTTACTTTTTCTTCAACCTCTAAGGGTAATGTTTCTGCTACAGGGCAGTTAGGTGTTGTTAAAGTCATTAATATCTTTACATCGTAGTCTTCATTTACAAAAACATCATAAATTAAACCTAATTCATAAATATCTACCGGTATTTCTGGATCGTAAATAGATTTTAAAACGTTTACTATTTTTTCACCTAATTCGGCTGTGTCTATTGCTGTGTTACTCATCTTTTTTAAATTTATTTTTTCATTTCCGCCTTTGCGGAAATTTTATTAATAGATTCCTGACTTCGCAGGAATTGCAAAACACATTATTTTAGTTGTGTTTGGTATGCTATGGCATACATTTTAAGCTGTTTTACCATGCTTACTAAGCCATTGGCACGTGTTGGCGATAAATGTTCTTTTAATCCAATTTGATCAATAAAATCGGTGTTAGCATATATAATGTCTTTTGGGTGTTGATTTGAAAACGTACGTATTAAAATAGCAATAATACCTTTGGTGATTATAGCATCACTATCGGCAGTAAATTCTATTTTATCGTCTTTCATTTCAGCATGCACCCATACTTTACTTTGGCAACCTTTTATAATGTTGCTGTCGGTTTTATATTGGTCGTCAATTAAGGGTAAATCCTTACCTAAATCAATCATATATTGATAACGTTCTTCCCAGTCTTCAAACATTGAGAATTCGTCTATAATTTCATTTTGAATGTCTTCAATACTCATACTTAAAATTTTATACAAAAATACAACATCAAACGTTGCTATTCAATGTTTTCTGAAATTGATAGAATTTCTTTAACAAGAGTTTCTATTTCTTTTGGTGGGTTACCATGATCGAAAGGTGATGATTCATAAGTTTTATCATCTTTAGTTATTTTTAAGTGTGCTAATGCAGCGCCATCAAATTGAAATTTTTTACTTGGGGCTTCAAGTGTTGGTATGGATTCAATATTTAATGTTTTAATAGTTTCTAAAATGGCGTTCCAATGCTCTTTATTATATAGTTTTATTACAGGTTTACCGTCTCTTTTTGAGACAATAGAAATACTTTTTTCAGTAACCTTAATATATTTATAAGTGCCTCTTGAAGATGCAGAATATTCAAAATCGATTGTTTGATTCACTACTTTTTTGGTGGCAGATAATAACAGTCTCTTTTTATTATAAAATGAAAATCCGTTTTCTGTAAAGCATACTAAATCTGTTTTTTTAAATGCTTTAAAAAGATTTGTTTCTATGGTGTTCGCATTTTCATGACAAAACATTTTGGTAGATCCTAATTCACCAAATTTTATTGCTAAATTGTTTAAAGAATAAGACCCGAAAAATCGATTACATCCTGAAAACCCTGAAACTTGCTTCGTACCATCATTAAAAGTTATGATGAGTTTGTAAGATGAAACATCTTCTCCATTTAAAGTGTTTATTTCGTATGTGCCATGGAGTTCTTTCAAAAGCGTATCATCATTTTGTTTTTGTATCATGATAGAATAATCTGATGGCGCTCCACAACATCGTAATGCAATGATGCTGAAAAGTATTAGAAAAAATTTCATAGATTAAGGTGCTTTTAATTTTAAAAATTAAAGTACAAAAAAGAAGCCAAACTTAATTTAAGAGAGCATCATTTTTGCTTTCTTAATGCCTGCTATTAAAATATCTATCTCTTCTTTGGTATTATAGAATGAAAAAGAGGCTCTTACGGTTCCTGGAATTTTGAAGTAATCCATAATTGGTTGTGCACAATGGTGGCCAGTTCTAACTGCGATTCCTAATTTATCTAAAATAGTACCTACATCATACGGATGAATATTTTCTAAATTAAATGAAATAACTGCTGTTTTTTGTTTTGAAGTGCCGTAAATTTTTAGACCTTCTATTTCTAGAAGTTTTTTAGTGGCATATTCTAAAAGTTCATGCTCGTAATTAGAAATAGCATCAAAACCAATAGCATTCATGTAATCTAATGCAGCTCCAAAAGCAATACCGCCACAAATATTGGGTGTGCCAGCTTCAAATTTATGTGGTAAACCTGCGTATGTTGTTTTTTCGAAAGTAACTTCGGCAATCATTTCGCCTCCACCTTGATATGGAGGTAATTTGTTTAACCATTCTTCTTTTCCGTAAAGCATTCCAACGCCTGTTGGTCCACATACTTTATGAGCGGAGGTTACGTAAAAATCGACATCTAATTTTTGCACATCGGGTTTTATATGTGGTGCAGATTGTGCGCCATCAATTAAAACGGCTGCGCCTACTTGATGTGCTTTTTTTATAATGTATTCTATAGGGTTTATGGTTCCTAAAGCATTAGATACGTGATTTACAAAAACAAGTTTTGTGTTTTTTGATAGTAATTTATCGAATTCTGTCATAACCAATTCACCTTCTTGGTTCATGGGAATGACTTTTAAGCTAGTTCCTGTGCGTTCGCAAAGCATTTGCCACGGCACAATATTGCTATGGTGTTCTAATGCTGAAACAATAATATCGTCTCCTTTTTTTAATAAAGTAGAAAATCCGTTTGCAACTAAGTTTATACTGTGTGTTGTACCTGATGTTAAAATAATTTCGTGTGCATGTTTTGCATTGAAATGATTTTGAATTTTAATACGTGCTTGTTCGTATAAATCGGTTGCTTCTTGACTTAAAGTGTGTACACCACGATGAATGTTAGCGTTATAGTTTGAATAATAATCTACAATAACATCTATAACTTGTTGTGGGGTTTGTGATGTTGCTGCGTTATCAAAATACACTAATGGTTTGCCATTTACTTTGCGCGAAAGAATGGGGAAGTCTTTTCTTATGTCGTTTACGTTGAACATAGCGTTTTATGTCTAGCCCCGATTGAGGCGTTTGTTGAAGCTCCTCGCAGAGAGCGACTGCCGAAAGCGGGATTAGCTTCAAATAAAATATAATTTAGTTCTCTTTATGAGATTCCCTCTTTCGAGGGAATGATAAAATTTTCTATAGATCGAATCCAATATTAACACCTAATTTATTGGCGATAATTTTGGTGATGCGTTGTTTTATTTCTGGAATTTTAACCGAATTTAATACGTTATTACTAAACGCATACATTAAAAGTGCTTTGGCTTCTTTTTCTGGAATGCCTCGCGAACGCATGTAAAACATAGCGCTTTCGTCTAACTGACCAATAGTACAACCGTGTGAGCATTTTACATCGTCGGCAAAAATTTCTAGCTGTGGTTTGGTGTTTATTGTTGCTTTATCGCTAATTAAAATGTTATTATTTGCTTGAAAGGCGTTTGTTTTTTGCGCTTTTTTTTCTACAACTATTTTTCCGTTAAATACACCGGTTGAGTTTTCTCCAAAAATGCCTTTATAATCTTGATGACTTTCGCAATTTGGCTCTATGTGATGTACAAGTGTGTTATGATCTACATGTTGTTGGTTACCAATAATAGTCACCCCTTTTAAAATAGAATCTATACGTTCTCCGTTTTGGTAGAAGTTAAGATTGTTACGTGTTAATTTACCACCAAATGCAAAGGTGTGTACGGATGCTACACTTTCTCGTTTTTGTTTAATAAACGTATTGTCTATTAACGATGCGTTGTTATTATCGTTTTGTATTTTATAATAATCTACAATAGCGCGTTTGTTTGTAAAAACTTCGGTAACACTGTTTGTTAATACTGCGTTATCGGTTAAACTTTGGTGACGTTCTATAATTTGCACATGCGAATTCTCTTCGACTACAATTAAGTTACGTGGTTGTAACATGGTAGCCGATTCGTTTCCTGTAGAGAAATTTATAATTTGAATGGGCTTATCTACCAATTTGTTTTTTGGTATGTATATGTAAGCGCCTTCACTTGCAAATGCAGTGTTTAAAGATGTTAAACTATCTTTTGTAGCTGCTTTATTGAAATAATTTTCAATAATTAAACGGTATTTAGGTTTTGTTAATGCTGAAGACATTAAGCAAATATCCATACCATCGTGTGTTGTTCTAGATAAGTGAGATGAATATTTTCCGTCTATAAATACAATATTATAAGTATCTATGTCATGGATAAAATATTTTTTTACATCTCTATATTCAATATTATTTTCATGCTTAGGAAAAACGCTATAATCTTCTTTTAATATTTTATTTAAAGAGGTGTATTTCCATGCCTCTTCTTTTTTGGTTGGAAAGCCTTTTTCTTTAAATATTTTTATTGCATCGTTTCTAACATCATGAACATAAGCATTTATGTCGTCTTGATTGTCAACTATTAAAAAGGATGATAATAATTTTTCTTTTAAATCCATGTTTCAGTCTTCAGTGGTCAGTATTTAGTAAGCAGTTAAAAAGCATTACTAAATATGTATAATTTATAACTGTTTTATTTTTGAATATAATAGTAAGGGTTTTTCATGATTTGAGTAAGCGACTGCTAACTGTAAAACTGAATACTGTCAACTATTATATTATGCATTTACTTCTTCTTTAATCCAGTCGTAGCCTTTTTCTTCAAGCTGATGCGCTAATTCTTTTCCGCCAGATTTTACTATACGACCATTGTAAAGTACGTGAACAAAATCTGGAACTATATAGTCTAATAAACGTTGGTAGTGTGTAATTACAATAACAGCGTTGTCTTTGCTTTTAAGTTTATTTACGCCATTTGCTACAATACGTAGTGCGTCAATATCTAAACCAGAATCAGTTTCATCTAGGATGGCTAATTTGGGTTCTAACATGGCCATTTGAAAAATTTCGTTACGTTTTTTCTCACCTCCAGAAAAGCCTTCGTTTAAAGAGCGTGATAAAAATTTTCTATCAATTTCTAATAACTCTGCTTTTTCACGAATTAGTTTTAGCATCTCTTTGGCAGGCATGTCTTGTAATCCTTTGGCTTTACGAGATTCGTTTATAGCTGTTTTTATAAAGTTTGTTACAGAGACTCCAGGGATTTCTACGGGGTATTGAAATGATAAAAATACACCTTTGTGAGCCCGTTCTTCGGCAGCTAATTCATTAATATCCTCTTCGTTAAAAAGAATGTTACCATCTGTAACTTCATATTCTTCTTTTCCTGCGATTACAGAAGCGAGTGTGCTTTTTCCAGAACCGTTAGGTCCCATAATCGCATGCACTTCTCCTGGTTTTACTTCTAAATTAATGCCTCTTAAAATGGCTTTATCTTCTATATTGGCGTGTAAATTTGTTATTTTTAACATACTATTTGCTTCCTAATTTTACTACGTTATTATCTCCTTGATTTGATGCTGAAACATTTAATATTTCAACAATCTCTATTTTATTATCCCAAAGAATTTTATCATCTTTTTGAGTTGAAACCTTAGCTCGTATTTCAACTTTAACCATATCGGTTGGTGCTTTTTTGTATTGTTTTGCTTGCTCGTTTAATTCATGAGCTTTTTTGTTAATGATAACACCATATATTATACTGTCTGTCTGTATAACTGCTGCATCTTCATAAAGAACAAATTCACCTTTTAATATTTCTCCTTGTTTACAGCTTATAAATGCAGTTAGAATAAATACAATAAAAAATGTTTTTTTCATTTCAATTAATAATTTAGATTTCATATAACCAGATTCCTACCTACGTAGGAATGACTATTATCCCACACTTCCTTCTAAACTTATTTCTAATAATTTTTGTGCTTCTACAGCAAATTCCATAGGAAGTTTATTTAATACTTCTTTACTAAAACCATTTACAATTAAGGCAATGGCTTTTTCTGTATCTATACCACGTTGGTTGCAATAAAAAATTTGATCTTCACCAATTTTACTAGTGGTCGCTTCGTGTTCTATTTTAGCTGATTTATTTTTAGCTTCTATATACGGAAATGTATGCGCGCCACATTCGTTACCCATTAATAAACTATCACATTGTGAAAAGTTACGGGCATTATCTGCATTCGGGCTAATTTTTACTAAACCACGATAACTGTTTTGTGATTTTCCTGCTGATATTCCTTTTGATATAATAGTTGATTTGGTGTTTTTTCCTAAATGAATCATTTTTGTTCCTGTATCAGCTTGTTGGTAATTGTTTGTTACCGCAATGGAGTAAAACTCACCTACTGAATTATCTCCTTTTAAAATACAAGAAGGGTATTTCCATGTAACAGCAGAACCTGTTTCAACCTGTGTCCAAGAAATTTTAGCATTCTTTTCGCATAAACCTCTTTTGGTTACAAAGTTGTAAACTCCACCTTTACCTTCAGCATTTCCTGGATACCAGTTTTGTACTGTAGAATATTTTATTTCGGCATCATCTAAAGCTATAAGCTCTACAACGGCTGCGTGTAATTGATTTTCATCTCTACTTGGAGCTGTACAGCCTTCAAGATAACTTACATAGCTGCCTTCATCAGCAATAAGAAGTGTTCTTTCAAATTGTCCAGTCCCTGCTTGATTTATTCTAAAATATGTTGATAATTCCATTGGGCAACGAACACCTTTTGGAATATAACAAAAGGATCCATCACTAAATACAGCGCTGTTTAATGCTGCATAAAAGTTGTCTTTTATTGGAACTATAGTTCCTAAATATTTTTTTACAAGTTCTGGATGCTCTTTAATAGCTTCAGAAATACTCATAAAAATAATACCTTTTTCTCCTAAAGTTTTCTTGAACGTCGTTGCAACAGAAACAGAATCGACAACAATGTCCATAGCGACATTGTTCATCTTTTTCTGTTCATCAACAGAAATTCCTAATTTCTTGTACATGGCAAGTAAATCTGGATCTACATCGTCTAATGTTTTATTAGGATCTACTGCTGTAGGTGCTGAATAATAGGCTATTGCTTGGAAATCTGGTTTTTTGTAATGTACATTTGCCCATTCTGGCTCGGTCATGTCTTTCCATGCTTTAAACGCCTCCAGTCTCCAGTCTGTCATCCATTGCGGTTCTTCTTTCTTTTTAGAAATAGCACGAACAATATCTTCATTTAGACCAATAGGAAATGTGTCAGATTCAATATCAGTATAAAAACCATATTCATATTCTTTGGTTTTAAGCTCTTCGCGTAAATCATCTTCTGTATACTTCGACATAATGCTTCTTGTTTTTTTATAATGAAAACGATTCGCCACAACCACATGTGCGGTTTGCGTTAGGGTTATTAAATACGAAACCTGTTCCGTTTAATCCTCCCGAATATTCTAGTGTAGTGCCTATTAAATATAAAAAGCTTTTTTTGTCAACAATAATTTTCACATCATTGTCTTCAAATACTTTGTCACCATCATTATTTTCTTTATCAAACTTTAAATCGTAAGACAAACCAGAACAACCGCCACTTTTAACACCAACGCGTACAAAGTCTTCGGTTGGATTATATCCACCATCTTGCATAAGTTCAATAACTTTTTTCTTAGCTGTGTCTGAAACTTTTATCATAATCTTTAATTAGATTTCGTCTAAATAGACTGCAAATATACAATTTAAGTCATGGATTTCCATACAACCTAACATTATATTAGTATATAGTTTTATAGGTTTTTGTTATTGACAAGAAAGAATTAAGAAATAAGAGGTTGTCCCCTTTTTAGTCCACATTTATAACATCATGTAATTTTGTCCTTAAGCTATTTTTTTTCTGTAAAGTATAGACGATAATTTCTCGTGTTCTTTGGTAGAAACAGAATATATAGAACCATTATTGTCATAGTTAAAATAACTTTTACAACACTTACATATTAATTCAGGGGTATTTGCGTTAGTATGACTTAAACGAAAATAATTATGCCCATAAGTTGAGCAGAAAATATTAAATGCTTTTTTATTCATGAGAAAATACATTAGTAGGTTAATTAGTCTAAATATATGAAAAAATAGATTAAAATCATAATTTTTAGACGAAATACATTATTAATGTAGTATTAATCTTGGTTATTAATATTTTTTTTATGAATTTATCATATCATAGAGATGTGAAAACACTATTAAATAAGCTTTATTTTCATTTAATAATCTAAGACTATATCGATTTAACTTAAATACTTAAGCTTCTTAGGGTCGTTTTGATGTTTTTAATATTAAATGCTTGCTAGTTTATAAAATAAGCTTCTTATTTTTGCAGCATGATAGAAGATAAAAATCAACAACGTACACAGCTAAGCGATTTAGGAGAATTTGGACTTATAGATCATTTAACTAAAAATTTTAAGATTAAACAGAAGTCAACAATTAAAGGTGTTGGTGATGATGCTGCTGTTTTAGAATTTAATAAAAAAAAACTTGTTGTAACGACTGATTTGCTTATTGAAGGTGTTCATTTTGATTTAAGTTATGTGCCATTAAAACATTTAGGTTACAAAGCGGTTGTTGTTAATCTTTCTGATGTATATGCTATGAATGCAACAGCTACACAGGTTACTGTTTCTATAGCGGTGTCTAATAGATTTCCTCTTGAAGCTCTTGAAGATTTGTATGCAGGCATTGAAACGGCTGCTAGTGTATATAATGTTGATGTTGTTGGAGGTGATACAACGTCTTCTACTACGGGCTTGTTAATTTCTGTGACTGCTATTGGTGAAGTTGAAAATGATAATGAGGTGTATAGAAATGGCGCAAAACCAAATGATTTATTAGTTGTAACGGGCGATTTAGGAGCTGCTTACATGGGATTGCAAATACTTGAACGTGAAAAAGAAGTGTATAAAGTAAACCCTAATAATCAGCCAGATTTAGAGATGTATTCTTATTTAATGGAGCGCCAATTAAAACCAGAAGCGCGTAAGGACGTTATTGAGTTGTTAAAAGATTTAGAAGTGAAACCAACAGCTATGATCGATATTAGTGATGGATTGTCTTCTGAAATTATACACTTATGTAAACAAAGTAATGTGGGATGCGATTTGTATGAAGCTAAAATTCCTTTAGATCCACAAGTTATTTCTGCGTGTGAAGAATTTAATATTGATAGTACAACAGTTGCATTGAATGGGGGAGAAGATTATGAATTGTTATTCACTATTTCTCAAGCAGATTTTCCTAAAATTAAAGCAAATCCTAATTTTACTGTGATTGGTTTTATAAAAGAAGCAAATGAGGGTATTGATTTAGTTACAAGAGCAGAAACTAAAATACCAATTAAAGCGCAAGGGTGGAAAAATATTAATGTTTAAAAACTAATAAGTTACTATTTATAATTGTTTGTTTATTAGTTTTCATTTTGCGTTTATAATGAATGCGTTCTAACACATCGTTTATTTCTTTAAATTTAGGTGTTAGTTCTGTTAATTTACCACTGCCACTTGTGGTTAATTCTTTTTTGCAGTTTTTACATGTATATTCTTTAACATGGTAGGTCACATTTCTTGTTATACGAAAATCATGACCAAACATCTTACAATGAATGTTTTTCATTTACTTTTTATTAGCTTCATTTAGAGTGTATTAAAGTATTAAAAAGATTTGTTAATTTTTAACAGTCTCTTAATAAATCGATGAAGCGACTCTTTTTGTCTTTGAACGTAGCATTCTTCTTGAATGTATTTGCTCTAAGATGTCATTTATTTCTTTAAACTTAGGTGTTAGTTCAATTAAGTTGCCATTGCTATTTGTGGTTAATTGCTTTTTACAATGACTACAAGTATACTCTTTAACATGGTAAGTTACTTTTTTAGTTACTTGATAATCATGACCAAAAAGATTGCAGTATATTTTTGGAATCATTGTAGGTTTGTCAGTGTTTTTTTTCATAATAAAAAATTTCGGGACTTAAATTTATATAAAAAAACAGAAACAAACGCCAAAGCGCTATATTTTTTCGATGAAATGCATTATTTTTTGTAGGAAATCATTTTTGTTTTCAATATGACACATATGTCCGTCAGGGAATTCAACAATTTTAACCTGCGTATTTTTTGTTTGATGTATTAAATTATCATAATCTAATACAGGATCTTTTTTGCTAATAATCATCATTTGTTTATAATCATTGTTAAATAATAATAAGTTTCTATTTTTTCTAATTTTCATGCCTTCCAAGGCGGCAATAATTCCCTGTAAAGGAGTTTGTAATGCTTCTTTTTTTATTTGTTTTATTTCTTCAGAAAAAATGGTTCGGTTTTTTGGTCTAAACAAATTTGATATGGCCAATTGTATAAATGTTTTATGGTTTTGCTTAACAGCAAGAATGGCTCTATCTCTATGTTTCCTTTTTTCCAAAGAGTCATCTTGCGCTGTAGAATTCATCAAGCATAAGCCTTTTATAATGTTTGGTTTTTTTTCTACTAAAGCAAGCGCAACATAACCTCCCATAGAGTGTCCAATAAGTGTTATTTTTTTAATTTTTAAATGAGAAAGAACGGCATTAACAGCATCTGACATAAGTTCCATGCTATGAATATAGCCTATGCATCCTGTTTTTCCGTGACCCAATAAATCAATACAAATGATTCTGCTTTTTTTTGATAATGAAGGAATAAAAGGCAGCCACATATTACTGTTTTCTAAAAAGCCATGAAGCAGTACAATCGCATGTCCTGTGCCATTATCTGTGTAAAAAATATTTGTGCCTTTGTATGTTAAGTTCATATTTGTTTTTATAAGAACTATAAAAGTATTTAATAATTTTGTTAAGCTTTTACTTTTTTAATAGCAGAAAAGGCTTTGTCTACAAATTCTTCTTCAACTAAGATAGTGAATTCGTTTGTAGTTGAAATAACTTCGTAAAGGACAATGCCTTCCCACGCTAATCGTTTAAAAAATTGATAGTATAAGCCTGCTATTTTAGAGTTGTCTTGTGGTAAATTAACACTTATAGCAGACAGCCCGTCTTGAGTAGCAAGAAAGGTTTCGTTTTTAAAGCATTCACGAGTAAAGTCGTCTAAAACACTTGAAATTATAATGTTACTTTCGTGAATACCTCTTGTAAATGTGTAAAATAGTTTAGTTTCTTGGTTTATTTTATTTAAAATTTTAGCGTGATTATCAATAATGGTTTCGGAATTTTTAATAGTAAAATCTGTTAGGTTAGAGCGAACTGTTATGTCTCCTAAATTCTGAATCACTTTTTTCATTTTTATAGAATTCCCTAAAGTTACAGGTGGATTATAACGCCTTAAAGCCATCATAATAGCACCAGGTTTAACTTCTTTTTTCAGCATTTTGCTAATAGGTTCTGTTAATTCTATTGCCAAGGCACTAAAGTTTATAATGTTTCTTGAAAGTGCTTCTTCTAAATAAGGTTGTGTTATTAAAATGTCTTCAACACAGTTTGATACCGTTTTCATCTGGCTATTTTTAATGGTTAGATGTCGCTTTTGTGTAAGTTGTTTTATAGCTTTAAGTTTAAAAACAATATACGAATGTTAATTATTTAACAGTTTGTGTAAAAATAAACTTTTTTTTAAATAAATATCTTTATTATATAAAGTAGTTATAATTTAGTGCTCAAATTAATGACAATGAAGGTATTGAAGTTTGGAGGAACATCGGTTGGCTCCATTGAAAATATATGTAACGTTAAAAATATTATTAACGACGGTAAAAAAAAGGTTGTTGTGTTGTCGGCTATGTCTGGTACAACAAATCAATTAGTAGCCATTTCAAAAGATATACAAGAGAAGCTTCCTAATGAAGCTATTGACAAGATTAACAATTTACATAAAACTTATTCTAAGACTATTGACGGTCTTATAATAAACAGTGATTTAAATAAAAACGTTAAAGAGTATGTTTCTAGCATTTTCAATTTTTTAGTTACATGTACTTATAAGTCTTTTTCAATAGTTTTAGAGAATAATATTCTTGCGCAAGGTGAATTGCTTTCAACGTATATGTTTAATGCCTATTTAAAACAAGAAGGTATTCGTTCGGCATTGCTACCTGCATTGAGTTTTATGCGTATTGATAATGCAAAAGAACCAAACATTAAATACATAAAAGAACATTTTACAACGGTTTTAAATGCAGTAGAAGATTCTGAAATATATATTACACAAGGGTTTATTTGTTTAGATGCCAATGATGAGGTCTCTAATTTACAACGTGGAGGAAGTGATTATACAGCAACCATTATAGGTGCTGTTATTAAAGCTGAAGAAGTGCAAATTTGGACGGATATTGACGGGATGCATAATAATGATCCGAGATATGTTGAAAACACAAAGCCAATCTCTAATTTATCATTTGATGAGGCTGCCGAATTAGCTTATTTTGGTGCTAAAATATTGCATCCTCAAACGGTTACGCCTGTTAGAAAAGATTGTATTCCTGTGCGCTTAAAAAACACAATGGATCCAGAAGCTTATGGTACGTTAATTTCAAGTGAAACTTCTGAAAATGGCATTAAAGCCATTGCAGCAAAAGATAATATTACTGCCATAAAGATTAAATCTGGTAGAATGTTACAAGCCCACGGTTTCTTAAAGAAAGTATTTGAAATTTTTGAAGTTTATGAAACGTCAATAGATATGATAACGACTTCGGAAGTTGCTGTATCGTTAACTATAGATGATGATAAAAACTTAGATAGAATAGTTGTTGAGTTAGAAAAGTTTTCATTAGTAGAGGTAGATAAAAACCAAAGTATTGTTTGTTTGGTTGGTCATTCTGTTGTGAATCATCAAGAAACATACAAGTTGTTTCAGATATTACAAGATGTAAAAATTAGAATGATATCTTACGGAGGAAGTAAAAACAATATATCATTATTAATAAATTCAAAAGATAAAATTAATACGCTGCAAAAACTAAATGATTATTTATTTGAATTAGTCACTCTATAAAGTACAGTTTTAGTATTGTTAGCGAGAGGGTTGTGTTTTAAAACACAACCCTCTTTTGTTTTTTTAAGAATTCATTAAATCTTCAATTTCCTCAATATCAATTGGAATATTTTTCATGAGGTTAAATGGTTCGCCAGAATTTTGAATAACAACATCGTCTTCTAAACGAATACCGAAACCTTCTTTTGGAATATAAATACCAGGTTCAACTGTAAATACCATATTAGCTTGCATAGGTTCAGTTAAAATTCCATAATCATGTGTGTCAAGTCCCATATGGTGAGACGTTCCGTGCATAAAATATTTTTTGTAAGCAGGCCAATCTGGGTTTTCATTTTGTACATCGGCCTTATCAAGTAATCCTAAATTTAAAAGTTCAGAAGTCATTAGTTTACCTACTTCAACATGGTAATTAGCCCAATCTGTCCCAGGAATAAGCATCTTTGTTGCTTCAATTTTCACCCTATTTACAGCATTGTAAACGTCTTTTTGTCTTTGGTTGTATCGACCAGAAACAGGTATTGTTCTTGTCATATCACTAGAGTAATTAGCATATTCGGCAGCAACATCTAGTAGTAATAAGTCGCCAGGTTTACATTGTTTATTGTTTTCAAGGTAGTGTAATACGTTCGCATTATTTCCTGATGCAATAATTGGACTATAAGCAAATCCTTTTGAACGATTTCGTAAAAACTCATGCATAAATTCTGCTTCAATTTCATGTTCCCAAACATCAGGTTTTAAAAAATTTAATACACGACGAAATCCTTTTTCGGTAATATTACAAGCTTGTTGTATTAAGTCTATTTCAATTTGATTTTTAACAGAACGTAGACGTTGTAGTATAGGAGCGCTTTTAGCAACAGAGTGTGCAGGATATTTGTCTTTTAACCATTTAGTATAACGGTCTTCTCTGGTTTCTGTTTCAACGGATGCTCTATAATGTTCATTCGTATTTATATAAAGGGTGTCGCATTGTGTCATCAATTCAAACATGACTTTTTCCATGTCTTGCAGCCAATAAACCGTTTTTACTCCACTGGTATTAAAAGCAGCTTCTTTAGTAAGTTTTTCACCTTCCCATACCGCGATATGCTCATTAGTTTCTTTTAAGAATAAGATTTCACGATGTTTTTCTTTTGGGCAATCTGGAAATAAAACTAAAATACTTTCTTCTTGATCTACACCACTTAAAAAAAAGATATCTCTGTGTTGCTGGAATGGCATGGTACTATCAGCACTAATAGTATAAATATCGTTAGAATTAAAAACAGCCAAACTATGAGGTTTCATTTTGGCAATAAAGTTTTTTCTATTTTGTATAAAGAGGGTATTGTCTATTGGGAAGTATTTCATAATAGCGTGGAGATATTAAGTATATGTTAACTAAAAACAAAGCTAAATAAATTATATACTAATAATAGTTATATTTGATAATATTACAATTAAATAAATAAAATTGTTTTTGATTATTATGAAAAGAAATACAATGAAAATATTAATAACAGCTTTATGCTTTTGTTTTATAGGGCTTTTTAATTTAAATGCTCAAAGATTACTTAAGGAAATATCGTTAAAGCAACAAATTGAAAATTCTAGTTTAGTTGTAGAAGGGGAAGTGGTATCTAAAAAATCATTTTGGGATGAAGATAATAATAAAATATTTACGTCTAATGTTATTAAAGTTTATAAGGTTTTTAAAGGAGGGCATGACGCAACAATTGAAGTAATTACTCGTGGAGGGACAATAGGAATGCAAAGTCAATTAATTGTTCCAAATTTAAAATTAAATAAAGGTGATTTTGGTATTTTCACTTTGTATGAAAACAATGTTATTTCTAGTAATAAAGTATCTAATAAGAATAAATTCGCAGTATATAGTTCTTTACAAGGGTTTTATAAATATAATTTAAAAGGTGCTACTATAATACATCCATTTAAATCTGGAAAAGGTATTTCAGATTCCTTTTATAAAGATATTATGTCACTTACAAAGACAGAATATATTGAATTATCTAATTTGTCTATCCAGAAAACATATTCAAAAACAAGTAAAATATTAGTGCCTAATTCTATTGATTTTTCTCCAACAACAATAACAGCAGGTACAAAATCAATAATCACAATTACAATACCTAATGGTTCAACTGGAGATTTTGGTTCAGATAAAGGGAAAGTAAGTTTTAGCAGTGGAGATGATGGAGGTGATACTTTTATTGATGCTTTAGATACTCAAGTGACTTGGTCTGCTTCTTCTATTGATGTTGAAGTGCCTTCAGGAGCAGGTACTGGAAAGATTATGGTGACCGATAATTCTTCAAACAGTACTACATCTACTGAGGATTTAACAATTCCATATTCAGAAATTAATGGTGAGTTTGAATTACCTAGTGGCTCTGGGAATATTTATGCTTATCAAACAAGGCATGTTAATAATGATGGAAGTGGAGGTTATATTTTTAATATGCAAACTAGTTTTAATGCAAATACATTTGCTAAAACATCTTTTTTAACAGCATTAGATACTTGGCGTTGTGAAACAGGTATAAATTTTACTATTGGAAGTACAGTTTCCAGTGATTCTAATGGTGTAAATATAATAAGGTTTGATGTAGGGTCTGAATTGCCAGCGGGGACTTTAGGGCAGACAAGTTATTCTTTTTCTGGGTGTGGTAGTACTATAGGAAATTTTGAGGTTTTTACAGATGAAATAGATATTACTTTTGATGATGGAGAAGATTGGTATTATGGGTTAGGAACTCAAGGGTTTAAAATTGATTTTGAAAGCGTGGCTCTTCATGAATTAGGACATGCACATCAGTTAGCTCATGTTATAGATAATTCTCCTTTTAGTAATAACGAAAATGATGTTATGCACTATGCTATTGGGTTAAATGAACAGCAGAAAGTATTATCATTAAATAATATAGATGCAGCAAATGATGTACAAAGCAGAAGCGAATCGAGTGCTCCTTCTTGTTTCTCTAAATCCTCAATGACTGCATATTCATGCTCATTAAGCGTTGAAGATGAGGAGCTAAATAATGCGATTAGTGTATATCCAAACCCAAGTTCTGGTCAAATTTATATTAAAAACGAATCGTATATTAGCTTACAAAAAGTGGTGATTTATGATGTTAGTGGACGATTAATATCTAATATGAATATTTCAGACACATCCCGAATAAAAACAATTAGTTTAACAGGTATATCAAAAGGAATGTATTTTGTAAATATACATTCAGAGAATGCTATGATTACTAAGAAAATTGTTTTTGAATAATGTTTGCGTTAAAAATACTTTTCTAAAACCATTCTAAATAGTAAAAACATGACAATTGTTAGTTGTCTATAAAAGCTCTCTGACCTACATTTGCAAAATATAATATAACTTATAAAAATATGAGCGGATTTATTAAATCTTCAATTGGAAGAAAGATTGCCATGGCGCTTTCGGCTTTCTTCCTTATTTTTTTCTTAATTATTCATTTAGCGGTTAACATCACATCCTTATTCAGTGCAGACGTATTTAATGATTTGTCTCATTTCATGGGAACCAATCCATTAGTGCAATTTGCTTTACAACCTGTTTTAGTTTTTGGTGTTGTATTTCATTTTATTTTGGGTTTTGTTTTAGAAATTAAAAACAAAAAAGCGAAAGGTGTTGCCTATGCTAGAAATAATGGTGCCGCAAATTCTTCTTGGATGAGTAGAAATATGATTTATAGCGGTCTTGCTATTTTAGCATTTATCGTATTACACTTTATCGATTTTTGGTTACCAGAAATTAATCATAAGTATATTGAGTTCTTACCAGAAGACCCAACAAGATATTTTGGTGAGTTACAACATAAATTTGTTCCTATTTGGCGAGTAGTAGCCTATGTAGTAGCATTTGTATTCTTAGGGCTACACTTAGCACATGGTTTCACATCGGCTTTTCAATCTATGGGAGTTACGGCAGGAAGAAAGAAAACATTACAAAATATTGGTAAAATGTACTCAATTATAATTCCATTAGGATTTATAATTATTGCATTATTTCATCATTTTAACCATTAATCTTATTATAGTATGACTTTAGATTCAAAAGTACCAAAAGGTCCAATTAAAGATAAATGGACAGATTATAAAAATCATATAGATCTTGTTAATCCTGCAAACAAGCGTCATATTGATATTATTGTAGTAGGAACAGGATTAGCTGGAGGTTCTGCAGCAGCAACTTTGGCTGAATTAGGATATAATGTAAAAGCTTTTGCTTACCAAGATTCCCCACGTAGAGCACATTCAATTGCAGCACAAGGAGGAATTAATGCAGCAAAAAATTATATGGGCGACGGTGATTCTAATTATCGTCTTTTTTATGATACAGTAAAAGGAGGCGATTATCGTTCTCGTGAAGCAAACGTGTATCGTTTAGCAGAAGTATCTGGAAACATTATCGACCAATGTGTTGCTCAAGGTGTACCTTTTGCACGTGATTACGGTGGGTTATTAGACAACCGTTCATTTGGTGGTGTATTAGTATCCAGAACATTCTACGCTAAAGGACAAACAGGGCAACAATTATTATTAGGATGTTATTCAGCAATGAATAGACAAATTGCTCGTGGTAAAATTGAAATGTTCAATCGTCACGAAATGTTAGACGTTGTAAAAGTTGATGGTAAAGCAAGAGGTATTATTGCACGTGATTTAATCACTGGTGAAATAGAACGTCATTCTGCTCATGCTGTTGTCATTGCAACTGGAGGATACGGAAATGTTTATTTCCTTTCAACAAATGCCATGGGATCTAACGCAACTGCAGCTTGGAAAATTCATAAAAAAGGAGCGTTTTTCGCAAACCCTTGTTTTACACAAATTCACCCAACGTGTATTCCTCGTTCTGGAGATTACCAATCTAAATTAACGTTGATGTCTGAATCATTGCGTAATGATGGTAGAATTTGGGTTCCAGCAAAATTAGAAGATGCTAAAGCAATACAAGAAGGGAAATTAAAACCAATACAAATTGCTGAAGAAGATAGAGATTACTACTTAGAGCGTCGTTATCCTGCTTTTGGTAACTTAGTGCCTCGTGATGTTGCTTCAAGAGCAGCAAAAGAGCGTTGTGATGCTGGTTATGGTGTAAATGCAACAGGAGAAGCTGTGTATTTAGATTTTGCAGCAGCTTTTCAGCGTTATGGAAAAGAACAAGCAAAATTAAAAGGAATTAAAAACGCTTCGAAAGAAGAAATTGTAAAATTAGGACAAGGAATTATTAAAGAAAAGTACGGAAATTTATTTCAGATGTATGAAAAAATCATCGCTGAAAATCCGTATGAAACTCCAATGATGATATATCCTGCAACTCACTATACAATGGGAGGTGTTTGGGTTGATTATAATTTAATGACGACCGTTGAAGGTCTATATTGTATAGGTGAGGCTAATTTTTCCGACCATGGAGCTAACAGACTAGGAGCTTCTGCTTTAATGCAAGGTTTAGCTGATGGTTATTTTGTATTACCATATACTATTGGTGATTATTTATCTAATGATATTAGAACAGGAAAAATTTCTACTGATACAAAAGAGTTTGATGAAGCAGAAAAAGATGTTAAAGATAAAATCGAATTCTTTATTAATAATAAAGGAACAAAATCTGTAGATCATTTCCACAAACGCTTAGGTAAAGTAATGTGGGATAAAGTAGGGATGTCTCGTAACGAAAAAGATTTAAAAGAAGCCATGGCTGAAATTAAAGCGATTCGTGAAGAATTCTGGAAAGATGTTAAAGTTCCTGGAAATGCTAGCGAAATGAATCCTGAATTAGAAAAAGCTGGACGTGTTGCAGACTTTTTAGAATTAGGAGAGTTATTTGCTAAAGATGCTTTAGTAAGAAACGAATCTTGTGGTGGACATTTTAGAGAGGAATCTGTAGAATTAGATGGCGAGCAAAAAGGAGAAGCAAAACGTAACGATAAAGATTTTGCATTTGTATCTGCTTGGGAATATAAAGGAGAACCTTCTGATGCTGTGCTTCATAAAGAAGAATTAGAATTTAAAGATATTGAATTAAAACAACGTTCATACAAATAAAAAAAGGCATGATGATGAATCTAACACTTAAAATTTGGAGACAAAAGGACTCAGAAACAAAGGGTCAAATGGTCGATTATAAAGTAACTGATATTTCAGAGCATATGTCTTTTTTAGAAATGCTAGATGTTCTAAACGAGCAATTAGTCAACTCTGGAGAAGAACCTGTAGCGTTTGACCATGATTGTCGTGAAGGAATTTGCGGAATGTGTTCTTTATACATTAATGGAGAAGCACATGGACCAGATAGAGGTATTACAACATGTCAGTTACACATGAGAATGTTTAACGATGGAGATACTATTACAATTGAACCATTTAGAGCAGCAGCTTTTCCTGTAATAAAGGATTTGATTGTTGATAGAATGGCTTTTGAACGTATTCAACATGCTGGTGGTTACATTTCTGTAAATACATCTGGAAATACTCAAGATGCGAACTCCATTCCAATTTCTAAGCATGCTGCAGATGAAGCAATGGATGCTGCAACATGTATAGGTTGTGGAGCTTGTGTTGCTACTTGTAAAAACTCTTCTGCTATGTTATTTGTAGGCGCTAAAGTATCTCAGTATGCATTGCTGCCTCAAGGACAAGTTGAAGCTGCAGATCGTGTTAAAAACATGGTAGCACAAATGGATTTAGAAGGCTTTGGTAACTGTACCAATACAGGTGCTTGTGAAGTGGAATGCCCTAAAGGAATTTCATTAGATAATATTGCTAGAATGAATAGAGAATTGATGAAAGCGAATTTGTAAAAAACGCTATTAATTTTTATAAAATTAAAATCCTATACATTTTGTATGGGATTTTTTGTTTAGATTTAGTATCTAAATAATTTAAATGTATACGAAGGCGATTTATCTTTCTCTTTTTTTATTAGCCCCTTTTTTTTATAGTAACGGACAAACAACAACTGTAGAAAAAACAGTTTTATTTAATGAAACTTTACTTTTACAGAACCTAAAAATATTATCTTCAGATTTATATGAAGGTAGACGTACAGGTACAAAAGGAGCAACAAGAGCAAAGAAATTTATTATTAATGAATTTTCTAAGTTAGAAGTATTACCTATAAATAAAACGTATGAACAACATTTTTCATTTAGAAACCAAGGCGAAGAATATAATGGAATAAATGTTCTGGGGCTTATTAAAGGGACTACGTTGTTTAATGAATATATTGTTATTAGTGCACATTACGATCATGAAGGCATAAAGAAAGGAGATATATACAATGGTGCAGATGATAATGCTTCGGGTATAAGCGCATTGTTTGCTTTTGCTGAATATTTTAAAAAATACCCACCAAAGCATTCGGTAATTTTAGCTGCTTTTGATGGAGAGGAATTAGGTTTACAAGGCTCCAAATATTTTGTAAAACATGCCATTGTTCCGTTAAAACAAATCAAAACTAACATTAATTTAGATATGATTAGTCGCAGTGATGAAAATGAGTTATTTGCTGTAGGCACTGCTTTTAATAAAACATTTGAATTTATAATATCAAATTTTAAACAATCAGAAAAAATAAAAATTTTAGCAGGACATGATGGAGATGATGGTTTAGAAAATTGGGTGTTTGCATCAGATCATGCTCCATTTCATAGAAAAGGAATTCCATTTATATATTTTGGGGTTTTTGATCATAAAGATTATCATGAACCAACGGACGATTTCGAAAATATTCATCCAGAATTTTATATAGAAGCCGTTAAAGGTATTATTTCAATTTTTGAAAAAATAGATAAGTCTAAATTCTAAAAATAAGCTTTTAACAGAACAGAACCCGTATGAATGGTTTGGCTTGTTTCAGTTTTTCTTCCGTAATATGTTAAGTTAAGATCAAGAAAATTTGTTAGTTTTTTCTGAGCCAATAAACTCCAAGTAAAGTTTTTTCCAGGTTGTAAACCTTCTAACATTTGGTAGGATACAGGCGTGTTTGCACTGCCAGTAAATGTGTTAGAGAAAAAGTTAAATTCACCATTTATAGCTCCTTTTTCTTTATTAGCAAATGAAAAGGAAGTGCCATATTTTTGCTGTTTTAAAGATTCTAAGTTGCCAATAGTATTATCTTTTGAAGCATGCTGATAAAAGATGTCAAAACGAGAATTATCATTAAATAAATAGGATAATTTCGGGTTGAAACGATTTTCTTCAAAATTATAATTTTTGCTTGCAAAATTTTCGCTAATACTTTCATTAGTATCAAATGCAGTAAGCAGATTTATCAACCAATTTTCAGCTATTTTATGATTAAAATTTAATTGTTGACTTTTTAAACTATTCTCAATAAAACCAATAGATAGTATATTTCTAGAGGTATTAGATAAATACGTGTAAGACGTTGTATAATCTTGTTTTCCACGATTAAAAAACAAGACATTTCTAAAGTTTAATTGTAGTCCTAATTGATTTTCTAAATTGGTCTCAAAAGGATTTAAATTGAAACTATTGTTGTTTCGTTTTAATTTTCTATCTATTAAATACGTAGTTTGATTATAAAAATGCGACCAAAATTTTTGTGTTTTTTTGTCACTAACAGACCATTGAGACGGATTGATGGTAAGTGTTTGGCTCAACCTGTTTTGATGCGTTTTTATAAAAACTCGATTAGGCAACAAGACTCGAATATACTTGCCTTGGTCTTGAAATTGAGCGATTTCAAATTCTTCAAGTTCTTGAATACCATTCTCGTTATAATCTATCCACGTGTAGGTTCCTTGGCCTGATTCCACTTCAATATAAGTGAAATCTTGTTGTGGAAGTGCCCCCGAATTGGTTTCAAAAATAGTATTCCATTGTATAATTTGTTTAAATAGTTTTTGATTGTATTGCAGTCTGGAGTTTATAGAACGCTCGTCATCAATTGTGTCATCTACATTATCTAGTGTCCTGTAATTAAAGTAAAGTGACAAATTAGTATTCTTGTTCTGAACTAATTTAGAGTTTAAATAAAAAGTATTTGAGGTATTTACTTTTTGTAATTCGTTATTTCTGATGCTGTCGTTTATTCTGTTTTTATAGCCAATTTCAGCAAAAACATTCGTGCTATCTCCAACCCCTAAAAATAGTTCGTATGATTTGAACTTCTGAGTTAAAGAAGTTAATTCTTGAGTTGAAATATTTTTTTGCTCATTATCTTCAATAGCTAATTTTGTGCCTATCCAGCTTTTTTTCATACCATAAGTAATTGTGTTGTACGATCTTAAAAACGTGGAGGTATTTGTGTTAGAATTTGCATTTAAAAAGCTAGAATAAGAAGCAATACTTAGTTTGTTTAACAGCAAATGAGTATTTGCAATATGCCTGTTTCCTGAAAAACCATCAGAATAATTTAAATGCTCAAATTGATAATCAAGACTTCCTATTTTAGGATGAAAAACTCGAATTCCAGAGTTAAAAAGCGTTTGATTTCCTAAATTAGTGCCTATTCCGTTTATATTCGATGGGTCTAAATTCCAATCTCTATTAAATTCCGGATTGTAAAGCCCTTCAATATTTCTATAATCAGAACTAATGTAATCACTATCAAAAAAAGCGTTAAGACTCCAAAGGCTGTCGTTTTTAACAAGGCGTTGTTCAAAATTTAATTTCCCAGCAAACCCATCATTATTATCATCATTTAAATTTGAAAACAAATTCAAATCATTTTTACTAGCTGATGCTTCAAAATTAATTTGTGTTTTTTCTGTTGGATTATAATTACCATTCACAACTGCCATTTGAAGTTTTGTAGGTGCCACAAGTTGAATAATAGGGGCGTAATTGCCTTGTAAAACACCAGCATATTCATAAATATTATTAATTGCATTAATGTTGCTTAAAATATAATCACCTTGATTTGTGCCAACCTGTGTAAAAGTAACTCGGTACAATTCATCATTTTCATCGTTTGAAAAAACAAACGCTTCAACACCATTAATAAGTTCTTTTTTATATAAGATTCTATTTTCGTTTAAAGCTTCTTGAATTTCAGAAGGCGCTACCATTTGTGTTTTGTCATCACCCGCATTTGCTAAAATTTGTACTTGCTCTTCTGATAAATTTTGCTGTAAAGGCTGATTTTTAGCATCGTTTTCAGAATATACAGAAACACCAATGTTTAATTTTTTACTTTCAAAGCGTCCTCCTCCATAAGCAACTAATCTAGAATAATTGCGTTCGCTAAACTGGTAATCGACTGTAATACGCATTTCAGAAGTTATGGGATAAGTCGAGTTAAAAATAATTTCTCCAGCATTATAGTCAATAATATAATCTTGGTCTTCACCACGTTTTACAGGAATACCATTTGCATAAACGGTTTCACTACCAGACACTATAAGTACAAACAATTCGCCATTTTGCCCTTGTAATTTATAAGGCCCTTGGTTGCCTTCTTGAGCGGTAAATTGGCTGGTAGTAAATTGACCTCGTACGATTGCACCTGCGGCAAATAAATTTGTTTTTTTATCTTCTACACCTAAGTTTAAACTTACCGAGAGACCTTGTACACGCTTAGAAAAGGAGGCGAAATAGGAGTCGTTATTTTGTAAATCGATATCGCCAGCACGAATATTCCAGTTATCGCTAAACAATTCAATAAAAACTTGATCAAACTCATCTAAACGTTGCGAGTATCCGCTTTCTTGTAACGGTATATTGGCATCTTGAATAGAGGCACGAAGCGATACGTTATCATTCAGTTTTCCTGTAATTTGAAGATCTAACTCGCTATTTAAAACAGAGTTTTGATTATTTCCTATAGTAACACCTCGGGAAATGCTTCCAGATGTTGTTAAGCCATCAAAAGGAATGACGTTTTTAGAATTGTTGGGTTGCGATAACTTATATAATTTTTGCAGATTACTGGTGTTTTCTACAATAATAGTTTCATCTAATTGCTTATAAGTTTTAGTTAAAAAATCTGGAAATTTGAGATAGTTTATAATGATAGAATCGGTTTCAATAGACTTTTTAAAAGTTAAAAGTGCTTTACTAAAATCGACATGATAAAAGGTTGAATCAATAACAATTTCATCATTTTTTTTTATTGAAAATGAATTTGAATTTATACTTACACTATCAATATAAATAGAATCTTTTACAGCAACTTTTATAGTTCTATAGTTTGAAGATTGATTTTGCGTAAATCCACAAAAACCAATTAGAACCATTAAAACGGATATAAAAAACTTCATTAGATATTTAAACAGTAAATCGTTAAAAATATTTTGTTAATAGCTTCGTTAAAACTCCTATTGTATTTAATAGTGTAAAAGTAGCGTATTATTTATTTTAGCTAAAATTAACTCTTTTAAAAAAAGAGGTATCACATCAAAGATTTAGTTTTTTAATTAGAAGAAGTAAAATATGAAAATCATTTCCTATAACGTAAACGGTATTAGAGCAGCATTAAAAAAAGATTTTATAAATTGGTTAAAAAGTGCTAATCCCGATGTTATTTGTTTGCAAGAAATAAAAGCATTAAAAGAGCAGTTAGATTTAGATATTTTTATGGAAGCTGGCTATAAATATAATTATTGGTTTAGTGCCCAGAAAAAGGGATACAGCGGGGTTGCTATTTTAAGTAAAATAAAACCCAATCATATAGAGTATGGCACAGGAATTGATTCAATGGACTTCGAAGGACGAAATATTCGTGCAGATTTTGATGACGTTTCTGTAATGAGTTTTTATTTGCCTTCAGGAACCAATGATGCACGTTTAGACCATAAGTTAGAATACATGGATATGTTTCAAGATTATATCAATACATTAAAAAAAGATATTCCTAATTTGGTTATTTGTGGCGATTATAATATTTGTCATGAAGAAATAGATATTCATAACCCTAAAATGAAAGGTGTATCTGGATTTTTACCAGTAGAACGCGAATGGTTAGGGCGTTTTATTGATAGCGGATTTGTAGATTCTTTTCGATATTTAAACCAAGAAAAGCAGCAATATAGTTGGTGGAGTTATCGGGCCAATTCTAGAGCAAATAATAAAGGTTGGCGGTTAGATTATGCCATGGTTTCAAAGCCATTACAAGAAAACATAAAAAGAGCCGTTATACTATCTGAAGCTGTACATAGCGACCATTGTCCCATTTTATTAGAAATAGAAAATTAAATAACCCAAATAGAATTTAAGAAAATGATAAAAAAAATTTCATTAGTTGTATTGTCAATAGTGCTTTTAGCTTCTTGTGTTTCGCCAAAAGTATACAAAGATTTAGAAGGGAAGTATAATAATTTAAAACAAGAAAATCGTAAGCTTTCTAATGATAATGAATCGCTTTTAAGCGCAAAAACAATTGCCGAAAACGAATTAAAGCAATTAAAATCTGCTTATGATGAAGCTGTGTCAGAACGCGATAAGTTACAAGCCGATTATAATGCAACCAAATCTAATTTAGATAATTTAAAAGCGTCTTATGATGCTTTAGAAAAGAATAGCTCGAAAGCTATTGCAGCCAATTCTCAAAAAAACAGAGAATTATTAGCGCAGTTAGAAGCTAAAGAACAAGCATTAGCTACAGAGAATGCACGTTTAGAAAAACTTAAAAGAGAATTAGAAGAACGTTCTAACCGAGTTGCAGAATTAGAAAATGTAATAGCTTCTAAAGATGCTGCTATGACGGCCTTAAAAAATGCTATTTCAAAAGCTTTAACCGATTTTGAAGGTAAAGGTTTAACGGTAGAACAAAGAGATGGTAAAGTGTATGTTTCTATGGAAAACAAATTGCTATTTAGTTCAGGAAGTTGGGCAGTAGGAACCGAAGGAAAACGTGCTGTACAGCAATTAGGAAGTGTACTAGGAGATAATCCAGACATCGCCGTTTTAATTGAAGGACATACCGATAATGTACCTTACCAAGGTAGCGGACAGTTAAGTGGTAACTGGGATTTATCAACAAAACGCGCAACAGCCATTGTTAATATTTTAAGAGAAAATACAGCTATTAATGCTGAAAATTTAACTGCAGCAGGACGTGGTGAATTTGCGCCAATAGCAACAAATGATAATTCAGAAGGGAGAGCAAAAAACAGACGCATCGAGGTTATTTTAACGCCTAAATTAGATGAGTTGTCTAAATTGTTAAACGATAATTAATTGAAAAAAGATTCTATGTTTTTTAACATGGTTTCCGTTAAAATGGTCATTTTCGCGAAGGCGGAAAACTAAATTTGAGCGTTACCTTTATCCTGAATTAATTTCAGGAAGAGGTCGCGCTTTTTATTGCAAGTCCTCGTTCGTACCTCACTGTTGGCTTTCCATTGCAATCGCTAACGCATAAAAAACCTTTTAGAAATATATATTTCTAAAAGGTTTTTTATATTTACACTTCATGTAAAAGCATGAGTATGTTTGTTATTCCTGCGTAGGCAGGAATCTATAATATAATATCCCGTTTCAATTAAAAAGATTTCCACATCCGCGGAAATGAAAAAAAGAATAAATGAAATACACAACATTACCAAAAACCAATATAAAAGTTAGTAAAATATGTTTAGGTTCTATGACTTGGGGAAACCAAAATACAGAAACCGAAGGACATGAACAATTAGATTATGCATTCGATCAAGGTATTAATTTTATTGATACAGCTGAAGTTTACCCCGTACCAGCAACTGCTGAAACACAAGGTGCAACAAGTAAAATTATTGGGACTTGGCTGAAGAAAACAGGTAATAGAGACAAGGTTGTTATTGCTTCAAAAATTGCTGGATCTGGCGATTATACAGCTCACATAAGAACAACTGGCTTTAGTCCTAGTTCTATAAAGGAAGCTGTTGATGCTGAGTTAAAACGTTTACAAACCGATTATATAGATTTATATCAATTACACTGGCCAGAACGACAAACTAATACGTTTGGAGTAAGAGACTATAAGCACAATCCTGATGATGTTTGGAAAGACAATTTTAATGAAGTTCTTCATGCTTTAGAAGAACAAATTAAAGCAGGTAAAATTCGTCATATTGGCATGTCTAACGAAAAAGCTTGGGGAGCCATGCGATATATGGAAGAATCTAAAGTAAATGATTTACCACGTATGATGACTATACAAAATGCTTATTCGCTTATAAATAGAGTTTTTGAAGGTGATATGGCAGAAGTTTCTTTGCGTGAAAATATAGGCTTATTAGCCTATTCGCCAATGGCTTTTGGGGTTCTTTCAGGTAAATATATTAAAGGTACAGCAGGAGATAATGCTCGACTTAAATTATTTCCAAGATTTTCAAGATACAGTAGCGAGCAATGTACAGAAGCTGCAAAACACTATTTAAAAATAGCCGAAGTTAATAATATGACTTTATCACAAATGAGCTTAGCTTTTGTTACCCAACGACCTTTTGTAACGAGTAATATAATTGGAGCTACGAGTTTAGAACAACTTAAAGAGAATATAGGTTCTATAGATATTACTTTAAATGATGAGGTATTAGAACAGATTAATGCAGTGCATGATGTGATGCCTAATCCAGCGTCTTAATGTTTTTGATTAATTATATGAGAATTTAAGCAATAAAAAATAACTAATTAATTTGGTAATCATATGAAATGGAAAGGTAAAAGACAAAGTTCTAATGTTGAAGACCGTAGAGGGCAACGTAGTTCTGGTCAAGGAATAGGTGGGTTTAATCCGTCATTATTAACACCATTGATTAAAATTATTTTTTCAAAAGTAGGACTGTTTATAGTTGGTGCTTTTTTGATTATTTCTTTAATAATGGGTAAAAATCCATTAAGTTTAATAAGTCAGTTTTTAAGTGGAGGAGCAGCACCAACCGAATCTTCTGCACCGTATACAGCAAATGCAAAAGATCAAGAATTAGCTGAATTCAGCGCTACTATCTTAGCCAATACCGAAGATGTGTGGAATAAGCTTTTAGACAATTATAGAGAGCCAACATTGGTGCTTTTTACAGGCTCAGTATCTTCTGCATGTGGTTCTGCTTCTAGTGCAACAGGACCTTTTTATTGCCCAGGAGATGAAAAATTATATATAGATTTAGGTTTTTTTGATGATATGGAACGGCGTTTGAACGCTCCTGGAGATTTTGCACAAGCATATGTGATTGCTCATGAGGTTGGGCATCACATTCAAAAAATAATGGGTATTTCAGATAAGATGCAACGATTAAGAGGGCAACTTAGCGAGAAAGAATACAATAAATACTCTGTTAGAGTAGAACTTCAGGCCGATTTTTTAGCAGGTGTTTGGGCACATCATTCACAAAAAATGACACGTATTATGGAAACTGGAGATCTTGAGGAAGCTTTAAATGCTGCCAATGCTATTGGTGATGATAGATTACAAAAACAATCGAGTGGAAGAGTGGTTCCAGATTCATTTACGCATGGAACGTCTGCACAACGAATGCGATGGTTTAAAAAAGGATTTGAAACGGGCGATTTATCGCAAGGTGATACGTTTAGTGCTAGTTCATTATGATAGTTTTTATCATCATCGTATTAGACAAAAACAAAAAACCCGCTACTTTTTAAAAGTAGCGGGTTTTTACATTATTTAATTTGATTACCATCTTTATCAAAAAAATGATATTCTAAGTACGTGTAAGCGTCTCTTGGTAATATTTTAATCCATTTTTTGTGTTCTAAAAACCATTTAGAACGGATAGATGGAAAGCCTTTTGTTAAGAAGGCTGCTATAAAAGGATGTGTGTTTAAAGTCAGCTTTTTATAGTCTTTTTTTAATAGTTGTTCAAGATCGTGTGTTACTTTTTGCACAATTCCTATGGGTGCTTCTACCTCAGAGCCATTAATAATCACATCAGGATTTTCCTCACGCGTTTTAATGTTCATTTCTGGGCGAACACGTTGTCTTGTAATTTGTATCAATCCAAATTTACTTGGAGGCAATATTTTGTGTTTAGCTCTATCATCCTTCATTTCATCACGAAGATGATTAAAAAGCTTTTGCCTGTTTTCGGCATTAGTCATATCTATAAAATCTACTACAATGATGCCGCCCATATCACGTAAACGTAATTGACGAGCCATTTCGGTAGCAGCGATTAAATTAACTTCTAATGCTGTATCTTCTTGACTGTTGGCTTTATTAGATCTATTACCGCTGTTTACATCTATAACATGTAGTGCTTCTGTGTGTTCTATTACTAGATACGCACCTTTTGCCATAGAAACGGTTTTGCCGAACGAGGTTTTTATTTGTCTTTCAATCCCAAATTTTTCAAAAACGGGAATTTTAGACTGATACAATTTTACTATTGATTCTTTGTTTGGTGCAATTTCTTGCACATAATCTTTAATTTGGAAGTAAAGCTCTTCATCATCAACAGTAATTCCTGTAAAGGTATCATTAAATATATCTCGTAAAATTGACGAGGCTTTATTCATTTCACCTAATACTTTACTGGGATGATGTGCTTTGTGTAGCTTTTTACACATTGCCGTCCAACGACTAAGCAAATTCTGTAAATCTTTATCTAGCTCTGCTACTTTTTTGCCTTGTGCTACAGTACGTACTATGATACCAAAACCTTGCGGAGTGATACTTTTCACCAATCGTTTTAATCGATCTTTTTCTTCTTTGTCTTCTATTTTTTGAGAAATAGAAATACGACTAGAAAAAGGAACTAAAACAATATATCTACCAGCAATAGAAAGCTCT